>Ga0208034_1001136_pt1 | contig 17336 bp, 16 predicted proteins | sample June2015DPH_8_10_FD_184699 | JGI IMG/M metagenome (GOLD analysis project Ga0208034, IMG submission 184699) | Peatland microbial communities from SPRUCE experiment site at the Marcell Experimental Forest, Minnesota, USA - June2015DPH_8_100... | ecosystem: Environmental > Terrestrial > Soil >...
AACGTTATCCCTGGCCGGGAAATATCCGGGAACTCGAAAACGCGGTCGAATATGCGGTGGCCGTGTGTGGGGAACACGATGGCCGGGTATGCCTGGAACACCTGCCTCAATCAGTGACTGGTATCACTCAGAGCGGTGAGACCACAGTTCAAATTCCCCCGGAAGGGTTGGATTTCGAGACCCGTCTATCGCAAGTCGAAAAGCAGTACCTGCTTGCTGCTTTGCGTGCCGCGGAAGGCGTTCGAACTCATGCTGCGGAACTTCTTCACATGTCCTACCGATCGTTTCGACATTATGCCAAGAAATACAACATCTGAGGCCAGTGAATTGGATGCAGGGTCTCACCTTCAACTCACCCCTCTCTCGGAAGAACCCGCGAGCCGTGGAGCCTTTTTTTTCGGCCAAGACATTGACCGGTTGGCCATCCCGCTCCTGATTGTCTTTTCCCTCGCCCTGTATATCGCAACCACCGGCTACGACTTGGTTGGGGATGACGCCATCTTGATTGGGGGCAATCCCTACGTGAGAAGCTTCCATTTTCTGCGCGAGATCTTCACGCAAAACTTCTGGAGCTTTCGCGGCGCGCGTGGGGATAGTATCTACTACCGGCCGTTGGTCATGTTCACTTTTCTGGTGCAGGCGATGTTGTTTGGTCCTCGACCCGGCCCCTTTCATCTCTTCAATGTCCTCCTGAATGCTTGGGTAGTAGTGATGGTCTATCAACTCGGCAAAAGGTTCTGGCCCAAAGGGAGCGGAGCCTTGTGGGGTGCCTTACTGTTCGCCGCCCTGCCTGTTCACACCGAGGATGTGGCGACCGTCTCAGGGATTTCTGATCTCGAATGCGCAGCATTCTTCTTGCCAGCGCTTCTGATCTACACCAAGCCCGCCAGCGGAGGAGGCTTTTCGCGGGTCCGAGCGTGGATGAGCGCGGTAATGTTTCTCCTGGCGGCGCTGTGCAAAGAGGTTGCGCTGGCTATCCCTGTGCTCATGGTCTTCTTCGAGCATTTCATGCGCGGCGACGAAGCAGCGCGATTCGGCGAGCGCCTGAGCCGCTACATGCCCACCTTCCTGGTGTCGGCATTCTATATCGTCGTTCATCTGGCCGTGATCGGGGATATTTCCGGCGTCGGGCCACCCGGTCGCATGCGTCTGAGGGAATCCCTCATCTTCGGCTTTACGCAGCTCGGTGAATATACCGGCAAGCTTCTCTGGCCTCAACACCTTTCCTATTCCTGGAAGTTCCATCCCCCCCTTACTTGGCGGGAGCCGGCAGTGCTCCTGGGAATGTTGTTTGCACTTTGGGCGGCAGGAGTGGTGGTGGCTTGGTGGAGGCAGGACCGGCCTGTCAGTTTCGCCATAATTTGGTTCTTCTTGACTCTTGCTCCTGTCCTCAACATCGCCGGAGTGGGTGTTTCCGCTTATGGGGAGAGATACCTTTACATCCCCTCGGTGGGAATCTGCTGGCTGTTAGGCGAAGGCCTGGGAAGCATGGTCAGCAAGGGCCCAGGCCGCCGCGCATGGTTGAGAGTTGCGGGCGGGGCGCTCGGCTTGATTCTGTTGCTGGCGGCGGCTTTACGGACCTTTGTGAGACTGCCGGCATGGCGGAACAATTTCACCCTGGGTCTGGCCACTGTACGTGATGACCCCAACGCCGCCACGTTCCATATCTACTTGGGGAACAATTACAGATGGGAGGGCAACCGTGGGCTCGCACGTATCGAGTACGTGGCGGCGATAGCCTCGGACCCCCTTGCCGGCGAAGCTTTCGTGAACCTGGCGGGTGTCTTTTTGGACGACGGGAACGCGAGTGCCGCCGAGCAAGTCCTGAGGCGCGGCGCTCAGATGAACCCCACTTTTTCGAAGCCACTCTTCGCCTTGGGTAAGATTGCGCTCGGGCGAGGTGACCGGGAAGAAGCTCGTGATTTGTTTGCCAGAGCGTTGTCTGATGACCCGAATGATTCCGAGTCCCTCTTCGCGCTCGGGCTTTTGTCGTTGCAGGAAGGGCGTCTCGACGAGGCAGAGAAACTCCTCAGCCGGGCCGCAACGGTAGAGCCTTCTTCTGCCCTGGTTCACCTGAACCTGGGGGCCGTTTTCTGCCGCGAAAAGAAATTCGGGGACGCGGAAGCCGAGTTCCGGCGCGCCATCCAGCTCGCTCCAGACAGCGAGGCGCCTTTCCTGGCGCTTGCCGGTGTTTACGAAGATCAAGGCAAGCTGGTGGCGGCACTCGACATCTATCGGCAGATTGTGAGGGCCGCCCCCAACTCTGGAAACGCACAGTTTCGGCTTGGCGTCCTCGCGCTAAAAATGGGGAAAGGCGATGAGGCGATCAGTGCACTTGGGAAAGCGGTCGCGGCTCAGCCGAAGTCAGCCCTAGCTCACGCGCAGCTTGGTCTGGCTTACCTCGATTTGGGCGACGCCACAAGCGCGAGGCGGGAAATCCAGGCTGCCAAGCTCCTTGACCCCCATGAGGATACGGTAAAGATGGCCCTGCGAAAGCTAAAGCCTTGAGCTCCGTCTTGTCCGCAGATTCGCAAAGAGAGCCACAAATAGAACGCTCGGGCACCGTCTTACTTACTGCCTTGAAAATGTTATAAATATTATCGGAGTGACAAAATCCGTCGCGCCGTTTGGACAAAAAGCGGCAAAGAAAATGTGCCGGAAGGCGCAGAACCTGGAAGGGTTTTCAATTGCTACGCTAAGTATCTGAATACAAGATGGTTGGCCTTGATGGAAAAAGGTCCTGGAATGCTGCATTGGCAGGAAAAGTGCCATATCATAAGCGGCATGGATTCATGGGAGTTGAGTTTATGAAGGAGGATGAATGAAGAAAAGTTCACGAGGTTTTTCACTGATTGAGTTGCTGATCGTTGTCGCGATCATTCTAATCATTGCGGCAATCGCCATCCCGAATCTCCTGCGTTCGCGTATTGCAGCCAATCAGGCTTCTGCGGTGGGATCACTCCGCACCCTCAACACAGCGGAGGTCACCTACTCTGTTACTTACAACACCGGCTACACTCCGACCTTGGGCTACTTGGGCCCACCGGCTGCCGGACAGAACCCTGTTGCTACTGCCTCGGGATTAATTGACAGTGTTCTCGCAGGAACCTCAGGTACGGCAGGCTCAGCGGCCACAACGAGTTCGAAGAGTGGTTATACGTTTGTCTACTCGGCGGGCGCCGTTGATACGACTGGCAGATATAACACTTACTCGATCACCGCCACGCCGGTCACTGTGGCATCGACTGGGACCAACTTCTACTACACCGATCAGTCCGGCGTAATCCGTCAAAACAGCACAGCGGTGGCCGGTTCGACCGACTCGCCTCTGGCTGGTTAGACATTGGAAACAACGAAATTACACGCAGGGGGAGGGCAGGGGGCCCTCCCTTTGTTTTTGTAGGCGCCTTGGAACGAAGCATCCGCTGACCTCCAGTTTCGCTTTGCAATTGCAGAATAAACTCTCAGGATGAAATCACCTTCGAGCTGCCAATTGAGAAGCGCACTGGCGCTGGGGGGCAGTCGCTCCGCCGAAGCTTTCCGAATCCGAAACTTGAATTCCAGTCACCCGAATTGAGGCGGATGCAGTTGTCTGCTATGAAAGACGCTTGTCGGATGCCATCGGCCCGCCAATGACAATGGCGGGTCGATCTTTCGAGGCGGTGTATTGGACGTAGGGGCAGGTCCCGACAGGCCGGGATGCCTGCCCTCAGGCGATGGGCACCCACAAGGGGGCCTATAATTTGCCGCGTCCATTTGCGCTTGGTCTGCTTTTGACCTTTGACCTTCGACCCTTGACTTGTGTCGCCCAGCACGGAGAATTTCAAATATGTATGGTTAGACTTCCCTGGAGTTGTTGTCATCAGGTATATTAGTCTCGGGTGCGTGGCGACGGCATGCGACCGCGCCACAGGAGGGAGGTAGCCGCCCAGATACGGTGCGTTGAGCATGCTGGCCCTTGAAACCATCGAGCTGACCAAAGACTACCGTCAGGGTTTCTGGCGCAACCGGGTTAAGCGAGCGCTCGACCGGCTTAATCTCAGGGTGGAGGCCGGCGAGGTTTTCGGGCTGCTCGGACCGAACGGCGCCGGCAAGACAACTACGCTGAAGTTGCTCTTTCGCTTGATTCTCCCCACCTCAGGAACGGCTCGCATCCTGGGGAAGCCACTCGAAGACATCGCAGTTCGGTCCCGCGTCGCCTACTTGCCAGAGAATCCCAGCTTCTATGAGCATCTGACGGCGGAGGAGTTCTTAAACTACGTAGCATCCCTGTTTGGTTTGTCGGCTACTGAACGCCGCCGCCGCGCCGGCGAGCTCATCGACCAGTTGGGTCTCTCCGCCTCCCGCCACGTTCCGCTACGCAGGTTTTCCAAGGGCATGATACAGCGTTTAGGAATTGCCCAGGCCTTGATCAATGACCCTGACTTGGTGTTTTTGGACGAGCCCATGTCCGGCCTGGACCCGCTGGGCAGAAGGGAAGTCCGTGAGGTCATATTGCGGTTGAAGGAGCGGCAGAAGACAGTATTCTTCTCCACCCATATTCTCGCGGATGCTGAGACGCTTTGCGGCCGAGTCGCGGTTCTCCACCACGGCCGGCTGCAGGGTTGTGGAGAGTTGAACACAATCCTTTGCCTGGGAGTGTCCACCACCGAGTTGGTGCTCGAAGGCCCGTCCGCAGAGGTCCTGGCAGAGCTCATGCCTTATTCGTCGTCGCTCGTTCGGACAGGAGAACGAGTGCGCCTTGAGATACCGGAGGAAAGCCAAGTTCAACGAACCCTTGAGGTTATCCTGCGCAGCCGAGCGAAGTTGATCTCCGTAAATCCGGTAAGGAGGTCGTTGGAGGATTACTTCCTTCAGAAAGTCGGCGCCTCGGAGTCTTCCCAAGAAGTGGCGAGTGTTTATGACCCGAGTTAATCACGGGAGCGAGCATGCGCGTGGCCACAATTGCCCTTCATACATTTAAGGAATCGGTTCGCGAAAAAGTTCTGTACAATCTGGTAGCCTTTGCACTCCTGCTGATCGGGGCCGCGATCCTGTTCGGAAGCATTTCGGTGGGTGTGGAACAGATTATCCTGATAACTCTGGGGCTCACCTCGATTTCGGTTTTCGGCCTGCTGATTGCCATTTTCATTGGAATCGACCTCGTCTCGAAAGAGATCGAACGCCGGACGATCTACAATATCCTTTCCAAGCCCGTCTCCCGCCCGGAATTCATTCTCGGGAAATACTTGGGACTTCTGCTCACCCTCTTTGTGAACACGGCGATCATGACGGCGGGCTTCTACGCGGCTTTGTTCTATCAAAAGCGCGCCCTGCTGCTGGACGACCTTAGGTTTCTCGGTGCTGTCTATTTCATCCTGCTCGAACTGGCCATAGTGGTGGGGATCGCTGTGGTCTTTTCCTGTATATCCACCCCGGTGCTATCCGCCGTTTACACTTTTTGCCTTTATGTAATCGGAAATTTCTCGGCCGACTTACGCGCCTTCGGCCAGGAAACCCAGAGCGCGCTGCTCGGGACGTTGTGTGACGTCCTTTATTACTTGCTGCCCAATTTCGGGGATTTTAATGTTATCAGTCAGGTAGCCCACGCGGAGAAGATCCCGGGTTACCTGTGGCTTGGAAACTCTCTTTACGCTCTTCTATACATAGCAGCCCTTCTGGGCATGGCAGTCCTTATCTTCGAGGAACGGGAATTCCGATGACAACTTCCTCTGAGTCCCTCTCTCAACCTCGCCTCCGCCGGCATGTCTGCTGGCTTTTGCTTTTGCTGTGCCTTTTAGGATTGATCCCAATCCAACGGAGCATTGACCTCCGAAGGGGAAGTGACCGGGGAGCCGCCGACGTCTTATTTCTGCCCTCGGGCAAGTTTCTGCGTCAACTCAGCTTGGGATACGAGGGGTTACTCGCAGACATTTATTGGACGCGAGTAGTGCAATATTTTGGTGGAAAACGACTGGCCCATTCCACAGAGTTCAACCTTTTGGGGCCTTTGCTTCAGATCACTACCGACCTGGATCCCCACTTGCTCGTTGCTTACCGTTTCGGCTCGATTTTCCTTGCGGAGAAGCCACCTCGGGGAGCGGGTCAACCCCTGGAAGCACTGGCGCTTTTGCATCGTGGCATCGTTGCCAATCCAGACCGCTGGCGGCTATGGGAAGATGTTGGCTTCATTTACTACTGGGATTTGAAAGACTACCCTGCTGCGGCGCGAGCGTTTCAAGCCGGGAGCGAGAGGCCGGGAGCCATGGTGTGGATGCGGGTTATGGCAGCGAAGGTGGCGGCGCAGGGCGGCCAACTCGCCACTTCCAGATTCCTCTGGTCCGAAATCGCCCGCCAGGCTGGCAACGAGCAGATACGCAAGAACGCTGAGGACCACCTGATGGCCATCGAGGCGGAGGAAGAGATAACCAAACTGAACGAGTTGATCGCCCTCTACAACTCGCGGCAAGGACGACCCGCGCGCTCCTTCCAGGCACTGGTTGTCGCAGGTTACCTGCGCGCTCTGCCGCGCGATCCTTCGGGGGTTCCTTACATCCTTGATGCCGGCGGGCGTGTCCGATTGAATCCTCGAAGCTCGGTTGAATTGAGCTTGCTCGAGTAGGCCTCCAGCCTGCAAGCCGGGAGTGGCGAAGTGGAGCAATTGCGTTTCATTTTTTGGGAATTATTGAAAATCCTGGGGGTGGCGTTTACCAGCCTGCTGGCGGCCAAGGCAGTGGCGAGCCGGAAGGCGACAGAAGACAAGAGCCTGGCGAGCCGGTTGGCTCGCGCCAAGCCGTGGCTGTATGCTGTTATTCTGGCGCTGGTCGGCTTCGGCGCCTGGAACCTGGGTTACGATATAGCGGCGGAGGTGTACTACGGGGCCAGTTTGAGCGATGCACAGAACTCCCGACTTTCCAACGCGTACGTCAACGCTCTTCAGGCGGTCGTGTTGCGTCCGGGGGTTCCACGTTATTGGCAAGCCCTCGAGGCGGCAAAATTCAGTTTGCGCCAGTTTGCCTCCGTAGTTGACGACTTGCCGGCCATCCAGCGCCTCACGGGCGGAGATTTGGACGAAGTGGATTCATATCGGTTTGCGGTCTGTCTGTTTCTCTTGGGACGATACGATGAGGCGCTGAGCATCACCAAGCGAGTTATCAGTCAAAATCGTTTTTATATGCCTCCCTACATTCTTCAAGGGAATGTCCTGACTGCCCAACGGAAGTATAGCGAAGCCCAGCAGGCCTTTGTGGCGGTGCTCCGAATCCTTCCCACTGACCAGGCGGCGGTTGAAGGCTTGGCGCACGCCTACTTCCTGGAAGGGAACCGCCAGCAGGCTCTCAAAGTTCTGAATGAAACATCCAAGCTCCCCTTTTCAGCCGAGGCGCAAAAAAGATTCGAGGCGCTGAAAGGCCTGTATGGCCAGTAACCGCCGGCTGATTATTCGTCCGCGTCTGGAAGACTTGGTGGCTCTAGCCTTTTTTTTGATCAACTTGGCTTTGCGTGTCGTGTTCCGCGGGGCGGACCATACGAGCCGTGGCCCGGCGGACGTCCTGATCATTATTCCCGCCGTGACTTTGCTGCTGGCAAAGGAATTGGTCCATTATTTCGTCTTCGGGAAGAAGGAGTCTTCCGGTTCCTCCGCTGACCCGCGATCGTTCGTCCGGCCCTATTGGGAAATCGTCCGAGACTGGTTCCCGTTTCTGGTGATCCTGCTCATGTACTACTCACTTTGGGGTGACGCTACGCATCTCCTGGTCCCACAGGACCGTGACCTGGAATTGATTATCCTGGATCAGAGATTGTTTGGTTTTCAGGCAAGCTTGGCGGTCCAGCGTTTCATTACCCCGCCGCTGACGGCCTGGATGGAGTTTTCTTATTTCTTTCACGTCTTGAACATCCCCATTGTCGCCTGCTTTGTATATCTGTACCGCCCTCGCCCGCGCTTCCGGGAAATGATGAGCGGGCTCATGGTGGTCACTTTCCTGGGACTTCTCGGCTACCTTCTGGTTCCCGCGATCGGTCCGATGTACACCTTGCACGACCTCTACACCGTTCCACTCAGCCAGCCGATTTCCCTCTTCAACCAGCAACTCGAATTCATGGATTTTGCTCGCATCCATCGTGACGTTTTTCCCAGCATGCACGTGGCGATTTCCTTTCTCGTGTGGCTTTATGCCTTTCGCAACTCGCGGCCTCTTTTCTGGGTGTTGTCCCCGCTTATCTTGAGCCTTTGGGTCTCCACAATTTACCTGCGCTACCATTACCTCGTTGATGTCGCGGCGGGTTTCGTCCTGGCTCCCGCGAGTTTCCTGCTCGCCAACTGGCTATTTGGGCGCTTCGGCAACATGGCGCTCTCAATCCCAATCCCGGCCGCATGGGCTGATGGATTAGCTCGATTGGGGGTCACCGGCACGGGGAAAGCCAATAAGCCGTCAGGCAAGACTGAGGAACAACCATGAGCGCGGATCGCCTCAGCAGGGAAGATGCTCAAGCGGAGCAGGCCTCTGGGGCCTCAGCCCCTCGCGGCCTCGTCCGATTTGCTACTCACCAATTGCTCGTGGTTCTTATCCTCATTGCGGTCTTGCCCTACCTTAACTCGCTGTTAAATGGCTTTGTACAAGACGATAACCGTCAGGTCCTGTCCAACCCCTACCTGCGCAGCTTTTCTCACTTACGGGAAATCTTTGCCACCAATGTGTGGTCGTACGTTGGCGCGCAAGGCGCGACTAATTACTACCGCCCGCTGATGACGTTTGGGTACCTCCTCTGCTACCAATTCCTTGGACCCTTGGCCTACGGGTTTCATTTGGCCAACGTGGTCCTGAATGCAGGAGCGGTCTGCTTGGTTTTCCTCGTTACCGAACGGATTTTCCGGGACCGAACGGTGGGCTTTGTGGCGGCGGTCATATTCGCGCTGCATCCGATCCATAGCGAGTCCGTTGACTGGATCGCCGCCGTAACAGACCTCCAGCTCACGTTGTTCTACTTGCTTACCTTCTGGTGTTTCCTCCGGGTTGCGAAACCAGGCGGAAAGCGCTCTGGCGCAGCAGAACTTGGAATGGTCCTGAGCTTCACACTGGCGCTGTTGGCCAAAGAACCGGCAGCGATGTTACCTTTCCTGCCAACCTTTTATGAGCACTTTCTGCGCGACGACCGGGCCCAAACAAGTCTGGGGCAGAAGCTTTCCCGGTACGTCACCTTGTGGCTGCTCGACATCGCCTACCTGTTGTTCAGAACCCGAATCTTTGGCGGACTGGCGCCGGTACTACAGTTGTCGCAGATTAGCCGGCGCGAGGCGTTCTACTCGTCATTCGCCTTAGTCGCACGATACGTTTGGAAACTCCTCTGGCCTGTGAATCCTTGCGCCTTTTACGCTTTCCACAAATGCGTTGCGCTGTCTGACCCTCGAGTGGTCGTCGGGTTCCTTGTTCTGGGACTAGCCCTAGTCGCGTTTGCTTATTCCTGGAGGAGGGAGCGCCTTATTTCCTTCGGCCTTTTGTGGTTTTTCGTGAATATCGCGCCGGTCCTCAATGCGCGCTGGCTGGGTGCTAACGTCTTTACGGAGCGGTACCTTTACCTTCCTTCTCTGGGCTTCTGCTGGATCGCGGCATGGGGAGTGCGGCTGTTGTGGATGAGGTTGGCAGGACGTCCCAGGACTCGCAAGTTCTACGCAGTAGGGCTGGCAATGGTGGCCATCCTTTGCCTGGTTAGGATTGTCACGCGAAACCGCATTTGGCATGATGACCCGACCTTTTACAGGAGCACGTTGGCAGCGCAGCCGGACGCCATCGCTCTTCGGATCAACTTGGGCGCGGTTTACTGGAATTTGGGTTCTCCAGATCAAGCTGAGGCGGAGTGGCGCGAGGCGCTACGCCGAGCCCCCAATCACTGGTTGATTCTGAACAACCTGGGACTTGCCTGTGCCAGGAAGAAGCGCTACGACGAAGCAATCGAGGATTTTCAGCGCTCCATACGGCTTCGCCCAAATTATGCGGACTCCCACATGAACCTGGGGCGAACCTATGCCGAAACTGGGGCCGGAGAAAAGGCGGAGGTGCAGTTGAGGGCGGCCATTGCCCTTGCTCCCCTTTACGTTCAGGCCAGGAACGAACTGGCAAAGTTTTATTTGGATACCGGGCGGTTCGCGGAGGCGGAGCAGCAGTTTCGCAGCTCCGTATCGAGTGGAGGTACGACTCAGGCCTGGAATTCGTTGGGTGAGATCTACAGTCGCTGGAACCGCAGGCAGGACGCCGAGCACGCCTTCAGACAGGCGGTGGCCTTGGACCCTTTCGACAGCCGGGCACACTTCGGTCTGGGAGCTGTCTTGGAAGCGCAGGGCCGGACCAACGAAGCGCTGAATCAGTATGAGGCAGGCCTCCAAACTGATCCCAGGAATCCTGTTGCACTTGAATCCGTGGAACGCTTGGAGAAATTGTTACATACTTCTAAATGATCGGGAGATCGGGAGAATAGGAGATCGGGTGATCGGGAGATCGGGAGAACAGCAGATCGGCAGGTCGGGAGATCGGGTGATCGGGAGAACAGGTGATCGGGTGATCGGAAGATCGGGCGATCGGGAGAACAGGGATATTGTTCACCCTTGCACCCGAGTGGCGGGCTCTTGTTCACCCGAACTCCGGATCACCCGATCACCCGATTGGCGCGCTCTCGTTCACCCGATCTCCGGATCACCCCATCATCCGATTACCCGATCACCCGATTGGCGGTCTGTTGTTCTCCCGATCACCCGATCTCCCGATCATCCGATTGGCGTGTCGTGCTTCATCGTGGTGTTCTTGTTACTCGGCTGCACGGGGGGAACTGGCGCTCCAGTTGGAAATGGAAGCACGGATTCCCTGGAAGAGTACGTGGGTCAATTCGAGTCGAGCTATCATGCGGTCAAGACTATCCGTGCAGACTTCACGCAGACCTACGTTAGCGGAGGCCGGACACGCGTCGAGTCCGGCGTGGTTTATTTCGCGCGCGGTGGCTTGATGCGGTGGGATTACGAGCGGCCTCAACCCAAGCTGTTTCTCTCCGATGGGAAGACTCTGATGCTTTACATCCCGGAGGAGAAACAACTCACGCGCTCACCCCTCAAAGCGAGCGACGATATTCGTATTCCGTTTCGCCTCTTACTTTCAAGGCTCGACTTGCGTCGTGTCTTTTCTCGGATTGAGTTTGCGCCGGACGCCCTCGAGCACCAGCCCGCTGACCGCGTCCTGCGCGCATACCCCAAGAAGGGATACGAAGGGGATTATCACCAGGTGCTCATGGTGGTGAGTCCCCAATTTGATATCCGGCGTTTGCTCGTGATCCTTCCCGACCAGAGCACCATGGAGTTTTCCTTTGACCACATTGGGCGGAATGTGCCGCTAAGCCGCTCTTTGTTTCGCTTCACGCCCCCGCCCCGAACCGAAGTCATCGACCAGCATTGATCCCCACCGCCGGCCCGTAAACCAAACTGATCGTCGTGGATTCCTGCCGTCAATATGGCAACGCCTGCAAACCGTGGCTTCAGGCTTGACCCACTCCGCGCAATGTGCTCATCCCTCCTTTGTCTCTTTCGCAAGAAACAGTAAGAGGATGAACGGCCCCAAAAGCAACGCGTCGGCTATTGTTCGTGCCTTCGGAAAGCCCTTCTTGTGAGCTATATAAATGCCTATTGCGACCCAAACCGCTATCCAGCAAATCACGAGTACGGTCATCGAGTTTTCCTCGGCGTGTATGTCTCCATAGGGCACACTATCTCTCCGCCGTATTACCTGGTATAGCACTAAAGTAAGCACTAAAGTACTGTCCAGTGATGGCAAACTGTAAATCATTGCTGGTTGGTTTCGACACGGTCGAAGCGGTTTTCCTGTCCTCCTTCCTCGATCCCCAAAGCCTCATGGATTCAAGTGCGCCGACAAACTGAGTTAGGGGCGTCCTCATTCCGGCCAGAAAACGGTACCCCCCTGCGCTGAGGGGGCGGGCTCCCTCCGTTTTCTAGGGACCAACAGTTGGTTCCATTTTGGTTCACAGTTCTCAGGGAGTCTGCCGAGCTCGGCTCGAAACAGGGAAGTCACGCGCAACGGCATAAACAGGGCCTGCTAGCAGAGTGAGTAAACCCGGCCAAAAGATGTTGAATACGCCTTCGAAGTGTCAGACCCGATCCTGAACACGCCTTTTGAGAACCCGAGCCGGTACCGGTGCATGCAGCAGGTAGATACAAGCGCAGAGTTGTTCTGTAACTCTGCGGCTTTTGTTCAGATTGAAGAGGCGAGCGGGACAGAGCAAACGGTAGATTGAGGATTGCAGATTTCAGAAGTGTGAAATACTTCGCTCGTTCCTGCTTCTGGTTTCTGATTTCTGCTCGGCATGCCACGGCAATGCTACGCAGGACGGCAAAGGGTCATTCGGCGGCTTTGACTGTTAACTCTCCCGCCGCGGCGGGTCGACTGTAAACTTCTTTTTTCAGCCACATGCCAGAACGTACCTACGGATGGCTTCGGCGACGCCATCTTCGTCGTTGGGGAGAGTCAGGGTCCAATCAGGCCGGTGCAGCTCGGGGCAGTGATTTCCCATGAGGACCGGTAGTCCCGCGTACTGAAGCATCTCCAGGTCGTTGAAATTGTCTCCAACAGCCATCACTTCGCCGGGTTGGATTCCACACTGCTCGGCCCAAATCTTCAGCGCGCGTCCTTTCGAGCAGCCCCGGTTCATGACGTCGAGGATGGAAATATTCGTGGTCAGGTACTTGGTCCAGGTGAGATGAATGCTGGAACGGATGGGGGATTCTGCCAGTAGCATCTCCGCCGGTTCGATTTGTGCGGGGGGGCCTCCGATCATTACCTGGATAGGATCCCTGTCAAGAGCCGCTTCCAGGTCCGGGACGAGTCGCAGGCAATGAGCGCTGGTCTGGACATACCAACCGAGAGGCCCTTCATCCACGGCGTTATCCTGCATGGTGACCTGGCCATAGCCGGGCGTGTGGAAGATGGCCACGGAGTAAGGACGATATTTGCGCGCAAACTCCAGAACCTGCTGTGCCACATCTCGGGGAAGGAAATCCCGATAGAGAACCTCTTCCGAGGAGTTTGCGATCAGGGCGCCATTGGAGGTAATCAGAGTGACGGGGCAGGGGATTTGGCTGACCAGCGGGAGGGCAGAATGAAACCTGCGCCCGGTGACAATGACCACCTGGACTTCGCGCTCAACCGCCTCGAGCAGCGCCCGGCGGTTACCTTCCGATATTTCCCGACGGCTGTTAAGGAGAGTGCCGTCAAGATCAATGGCAACTAGACGAATCGGCATGCAATCAGGATTTTAGCATGTTAGACTTCAAATCCCATGTCCCTTGTTACTCACCTCGAGTGTGCCCGCTGCGGAAAACACCACGAGCCCGGCCGGGTCTACAACCTGTGTAGTTGTGGAGCACCCCTTCTGGTACGGTACGACCTTCGCCGGGCGGCGGAGACATTGGTACTTGACCGCATGGCCTCGCGTGAACCTACACTGTGGCGGTATCGGGAAGTTCTCCCGGTAACACAGGATTCATCAATCCTGTGTTTGGGTGAGGGATTCACGCCGCTGATACATGCCCGGCGTCTCGGCAAGAAGCTCGGACTGCCCAATTTGTACTTGAAAGATGAATCCCAGAATCCCACCGGCTCTTTCAAGGCACGTGGGCTTGCTGTGGCAACGAGCATGGCCAACGAATTGGGCATTCGAAAGCTGGCGATGCCGTCGGCGGGAAATGCCGGCGGGGCATTGGCCGCGTATGCCGCCAAGGCGGGCATGGAACCGGCGGTTTATATGCCCAATGAAACGCCCGCAGCGAATCGGCAGGAGTGTGCCTTGCTGGGGGCGAAGGTCGTGCTCGTCTCAGGAAGCATCAAAGACTGCGGTCGAGAAATGAAGGAGCACCTGAAGGACGGCGAGTGGTTCGACGTCTCAACTCTTCGCGAACCCTACAGGCTGGAAGGGAAGAAGACCATGGCGTATGAAGTTGTGGAGCAGCTAGGCGGGCGAGTTCCCAATGCCATGATCTACCCAACCGGGGGTGGGACGGGGCTCATTGGTATGTGGAAAGCCTTTGCGGAGATGGAGGAACTTGGCTGGACCAGCGGGCCTTGGCCACGAATGTTCTCAGTGCAGGCGCAGGGCTGCGCTCCCATCGTTCGAGCTTTCGCCAAGGGTGGCGACCGGGCCGAGGAGTGGGAGAGTCCGCAGACGATCGCCTCCGGTCTGCGAGTGCCATCGGCAATCGGCGACTTCATGATGTTGCGGGTCCTCCGCGAAAGCCGCGGGGCCGCTCTGGCCGTATCCGATTCTGAAATGCTTGTTGCCATGCGGGAACTTGCGGAAACGGAGGGTGTGCTCACCTCGCCGGAAGGAGGAGCAACTCTCGCGGCACTCAAGAAGCTGTTATGGGACGGCTTTCTGGCAGGTCCTGAGAGCATCATTTTGTTCCTCACTGCCAGTGCATACAAATATCAAGAAGTGCTTGAGACAATGACCGTAAGCCACAGTAATTCAATCCTATGACAAAGACCGAGAGGCTCTATTACACCGATGGCTATTTGCGTGAATTTGAGGCACGTGTCCTTCGTTCGGAACCCGCGCCAAACGGTTTCAAAGTTTACCTCGACCGCACGGCCTTTTACCCCGCCTCGGGTGGGCAGCCGACGGATTCCGGCACAATCGCGGGCATCCAAGTCCTCGAAGCTGTTGACGAAGGAGACGAAATTGCGCACATCCTCCGCCAAGCGCCGGAGGCAGAAGGCGTGCGTGGGAAAATCGATTGGGCGAGGCGGTTTGACCACATGCAGCAACATACCGGCCAGCATGTCTTATCGGCGGCCTTCGAAAGGATTGGTGAATATAAGACCGTCTCGTTCCACTTAGGGGAGGAGAGTTCAACCATTGATCTGGATTCTGACCGCCTCGGTTCCAGGCAACTGGAGGAAGCCGAGGAGGCCGCAAACCAGGTGGTCTTTGAGAATCGCGCGGTGCGAATTTCATTTCAGCCGGCGGGGGAGGCAAGCCGATTGGAATTGCGCAAGCCGACGTCTCGCGAGGGCGAGGTCCGGCTGGTGGAGGTTGAGGGATTTGATCTATCAGCCTGCGGAGGAACTCACGTCAGCCGTACGGGAGCCATCGGCTTGATTCTGGTGCGCAAGGTGGAGCGCATGAAGGGCTTGACCCGCGTGGAGTTCATGTGCGGGGGCCGCGCCCACCGACAGGCGCGGCGGGATTTCAGGGTATTAAGCGAAGCAGCGCGTCTGTTTTCCGCCGCTCTGGACACGGTGCCAGAACTGATTGCAAAACAAAGCCAGGAACTGCGCGAAGGGATTCGGGGAAGGGAAAAGCTGCTCGAGCGCCTGGCCGAATATCAAGCCAGAGAATTGTGGCAGGCTGCGCCTGTAATCGACGGTCGCCGCGTAGTTCGGCAGGTCTTCCTAGCAGAAGAATCCGCGCAGGCCAAGATGCTGGCGCATGCCTTGGCGAAGTTGCCCTTAGCAGTGGCCCTGCTCGGGGTAAAGGGAAAGCCGACCACTCTCTTCTTCGCGCAGACCTCGGGCGGACCTTCAGAGATGGGCACCATCCTCAAACAGACCGTTACGAAGTTCGGTGGCAAGGGAGGTGGAGGGCGTGACTTTGCCCAGGGCGGGGGCCTGGAAGAAAGTCGCTTGGAGGAGGCTCTGGCTTACGCCCAAACCCTTGTAGTAGGGGCGTCTGAAGCCGTGAAAGAATTATGAAACAAACTTCTCACCACGGAGACACAGAGGCCCTGGGAACTAAAAGGAAAGGGCCTTTTCTCTGCACTACATGTACTATAACTTCTGGCGGATTCAACAGACTTTGACGGTTACACCTGCGACGGAAGCGGAAATTAGCGGCCATGTTTGGTCTATTGAGGAAGTGGCCGGGCTACTCGATTCTCAAGGGGAGAGAGCCGCGTGAGCGAACTAAGCCTTTTCGGATTGTTCTCAGTGACAGCAATGGTAGTCTGCTACGCACTAGAACGCCGACACCGGGCCTTTATCCTGGCCTTTTCCGCCGCTTGCATCTTGGGTTCGGTATATGGATTCTTGCAGGGAGCATGGCCCTTCGGCATGGTGGAACTGGTTTGGGCGGCGATCGCCTTCATTCGCTGGAAAAAGGCAAAGTGAGTCACTGCCTACCACCCGGATAATTGTACACGGTGCTGCCCGCGTGCTATATTTGCAGGTTGCAGCGAGAGGCGTGGGCGCGTAGCTCAGTTGGGAGAGCGCGGCGTTCGCAACGCTGAGGCCGAGGGTTCGAATCCCTTCGCGTCCACCATTTCATTTTCTTGCTACCAGGAGAACATTTCCCCTTTTGCCCAGCTTACCCCCGCTTGCCAGAGAGAAAGCCTTGGCCGATTATGGTTACCTATGCGATGCCCTAAATGCCGTCATGAAAACCCCGAAAGCGCGCTGTTCTGCACGCGCTGCCACACGCCTCTCCGCTTTACCTGTCCCGCCTGCCGGCACGTTCAAGACCACGGCGGGAAATGCGACCAATGTGGCGTGGACTTCGCGAAATACGCAGCGATGTTAGTCTTCCAGGCAAGAGAAGGAGCGCAGGAGAAGCGCAGGCACAGCAAGGAGAAGGCCTCGCTTGCCAAGCAGATCCTTTTGATCCCTTTGACGGGCGGCCTTTCGCTTCTGAAGTACGTCTTCTCGCGACTTCGCCGAGACTGAGAAAAGGATTTGCGCTCGTAGCGTGGGGGGATGGGCTGCCGCTGGGGGGGGGAGACCCCGGAAACCGCGACGTAGGGCCGGGTCCCGCCTTGCGGGAGAGGCGGCCCTACGGTACGGCCAACGTCTTACCTTTGAGTCTTGCTGGCGATGTAGCGCTTGGCTTTGGCAAGCAGTTCGCTGGCCTGTGGCATGCTGTCGAGAGCTTTCTGCACCAACGGATCGTTTTCAATGTCGATCCGGCTGGCTACTGTTTCGCCGAAAATGGAGCCAACCAACTGGAGGCGGATACGCGTCCGGATGAAATCCGAATTGTCTTTCAGGCCTTGATCGGATATCGGGATTTTCTGCTCGGCAAGAAACTGCCGGAATTCCTGAAGAACAGCGTCCGTTACTTGAAAGTCGCTCGGAATGGTCTTGTGAATTCCAAGGTAATGCAGGCCGAACTCGGAGAAAGCGCCATGCTGCAAGAGCGCTTCCTGAGTGGGAGTGAGCTTGGGGTCTTCGTACTTGATATCAGGCGTGATGCCACCACCGCCATAAACCTCACGACCGCCGTCGGTGAGGCGCACATCCGTGTGCGGCGTGGGGGAATCCTCCGGATGATAGTAATAATCGTAAAGAGAAACGTTGTCATAGTCGCGCTGAATC
>Ga0208034_1001140_pt1 | contig 17294 bp, 20 predicted proteins | sample June2015DPH_8_10_FD_184699 | JGI IMG/M metagenome (GOLD analysis project Ga0208034, IMG submission 184699) | Peatland microbial communities from SPRUCE experiment site at the Marcell Experimental Forest, Minnesota, USA - June2015DPH_8_100... | ecosystem: Environmental > Terrestrial > Soil >...
AGCAGCGTCAGCGTGCTCGAGGCCGGCCTCGCCGCAAGCGCGGTGCGATCCCGCGCACTGCTCGAGCTCCGCGACTATCTGAGCAGGTACGTCGCCTCGCCCGAGTTTCGAGTGCTCACGACCGAGACCGCGACCCTCGAGGCGGCGCTGGACGACGTCCGCTACTGCGTGCTCGTAAGGGGCGACCGGATCACCGTCGGCGCCTACGACGACGAGGCGGATTACAGCGAGAACGTCTCCCGGACCTTCGAGCGGTTCCGCCACGGTGCGGTCAACAACTACCTCCCGAACTTTCGGGACATGGACTCCTTCGCCGGAGCGGGCGTGCTCGACCTCGTGGCAAAGGTCTTCCCCGAGCTCTTCGCGCAGCTCGACGCGTTCTGCCGAGCGCACCTCGACTACATGGACGATGCGGTTCGACTCCTCGACCGGGAGCTGGAGTTCTATCTCGCCTACCTCGAGTACATTGACAGCCTGCGAGCTGCGGGGCTCGCTTTCAGCGCTCCGAAGCTGTCGAGCACCGACAAACGCGAGCAGGTCAACGACACTTTCGACCTCGCGCTTGCTGCGCAGCTCACCGCGCGGGAAGTCCCGGTCGTCTGCAACGACCTCACCCTCGCCGCCGCGGAGCGGATTCTCGTGGTGTCTGGGCCTAACAACGGCGGCAAGACGACCTTCGCTCGCACCTTCGGTCAATTGCACTACCTCGCCCGCCTCGGCCTGCCGGTCCCTGGACGCGACGCGCAGTTCTACCTCTGCGATCGCATCTTCACCCACTTCGAGAAGGAGGAGCAGATCACGACGCTCGCCGGGAAGCTCCAGGACGAGCTAAACCGGCTGCGAGCGGACTTCGACGAGGCCACCCCCGCGAGCGTCTTCATCTTGAACGAGCTGTTCAACACCACGAGCGCAATGGACGGGCTCTTCCTCAGCATTCGGATCCTCGAGCGGGTAACGGCGCTCGACGCGCTCTGCGTCTGCGTCACCTTTCTCGATGAGCTCGCCTCGCTGAACGAGAAGGTCGTGAGCATGGTGGCCACCGTCGTCCCCGACGACCCCGCCAGGCGCACCTACAAGGTCGTTCGCCGGCCAGCGGACGGACGCGCCTACGCGCGTTCCCTTGCCGAGAAGTACGGCCTTACCTACGAGCAGTTGAGCGCTGGGATCGGCGGATGAGAGCGCTGCTCATGTTCGCCGACCGGGACTTCGAGGTGGCGCGCGAAGACGCTCCCTACGAGCAGGGCCTGATCCAGGACCTGGAACTGACGACGCTATGGAAGGCAATGGCGCGCGGCGACGAGGTCATCTGGAAGTCGTCGCGCACCGCCCTCCTCGAGAGCCTCGAGTCGACGAAGGAGATCCGCTATCGACAGGCGGTCTACCTCGACTGCCTTGCGAACCGATCCGTCGTCGAGGAGCTCTACGAGCTCGCAGGAGCGGCGATCGCCGAGAAGAAGAGGAGCTGGCGGGGCTTCGGAATCAACTCCAACAACGGCGAACCTCTCCTGCACGCGTCGATCAAGGAGCTCGAATCCTTCGTTGGGATCCTCAAACGCCTGCACCAGCTCGCCGAAGAGCACCCCGACGCGTTCAAATCCGAGGGGTTCGCGAGCTTCTTCGCAACGCTTCGACGCGAGCTCGACGACGCGTACTTCGGCGAGATCGCCCATCACCTTCGGAATCTGCGCTTTCGCAATGGCGTGCTGGCGAGTGCCCGCCTCGGTGATGGGAACCAGGGCGTCGACTACGTGCTTCGAGCACGTCGCAACCGCGGCAACTTCCTGCGACACCCGATCATGAAGGGTCCGACCTTCAGCCGCACGATTCCTCGCGAGGACGACGGCGGCCACCAAGCCCTGAGTGGCTTGCGCAACCGCGTGGTCAGCCTCGCAGCCAACGTCCTGGCACAATCGGCCGACCACATCGTGAGCTTCTTCACGGCCCTCCGCAGCGAGCTTGGCTTCTACCTCGGGTGCTGCAACCTGCATGACGAGCTCGCCGCGCGCGGGCGGGTAGACTGCCAGCCCGATCCCGAACCGATCGGCCTCTCGTCGCTCTCCGCGACCGGGTTGTACGAGCCCTGCCTTGTGCTCCATACCGCGGAGACCGTGGTCAGCAACGACCTGCGCGCCGACGGCAAGCCACTCGTCGTCATCACCGGCGCCAACCAAGGCGGGAAGTCGACGTTCCTGCGAAGCGTCGGCGTCGCACAGCTCATGATGCAGGCCGGAATGCCCGTCGCCGCCGAGTCCTTCCGAGCTGCGATCGTGCGCGGCGTCTTCACCCACTTTGCTCGCGAGGAGGACGACAGCATGACGAGCGGCAAGTTCGACGAAGAGCTCCGGCGCATGAGCGCGATCGGCAGGCAGATTCACCCGCACGCGCTGCTCCTTTGCAATGAGTCCTTCTCGGCCACGAACGAGCGCGAAGGCTCCCAGATCGCCACCGAGATCGTCCGCGCGCTGAACGAAGCGGACGTCCGCGTCGTCTTCGTCACGCACCTCTATGAGTTCTCGGGTCACTTCTACGAGCGGCACCCGAAGAACACGCTGTTCCTTCGCGCCGAGCGCGGCAGCGACGGGAGTCGTCCGTTCCGCATCACCGAGGCCGAGCCGCTCCCGACGAGCTACAGCGAAGACCTCTATCGGCAGACGTTCGGTCCCAGGACCACGGAGGCTGCGCGGAACGGCGACGCCGGGGCGGCGGCGTCTGCGCCCTCCGAGCACGCGAGCCCGTGAGCACCGTCCGCCGGCGCGGTGGACTCTCGCCTTCGGTGAACACCGTCGGGCCTGCCGCCCACCGACCTGTGCTCTGGCATCGTGGGCCGTCCTCCGGCTTAACCGGCCCAGAGCCCAGTCGAGCCCCGTCATGGATCCGTGGCGCTCAGCTGCTTCTATCGTCTGGTTCATCGCGTCCTCGAACTGCTCCGGATCCACTGTTCGAAAAAGCCCTCCGACCATGCCCGGGAGCCGGAGCTTGTGCAACCCCGCGGCGGGCGCGTTCTCGAGCCTGTCGGTGCCTTTCAGGAGCAGTAACGAGATACCGGAGCTCCGATCCGACCGGCACCTCGCCGGCGGACCTGAGCACGATCGGGACTGGGGCCAGAATCGGCCTATCGCGGGCAGCTCAGGTGGGGCCAGAAACGGTGACACTCAGATGTCGGAGCCTCCGATCCGCTCGGTTCGGCCCTGCACCGGATCAGAACCCCTCTCATTGAACATGCCTGCTGGCCGCATCACTCCAGTCCTCGATGAGGACCTTGGCCTCGAGCAGGCTGTCGAAGCGCCAGGCATTCAGCAGCTCGTCGCGGAGCCGGCCGTTGAAGGACTCGATCCAGGCGTTCGTCCAAGTCGTCAAGTACACCCAAGAGCGACGGTGAGGACAGGACTGTTCTCGTAACACATCCATTCCATCCCTTGTCCGGACGGCGGTTCGTGTTTGGTGGTGTCCGCCAGACATGGGGCGACCATCGCGTGTTCCTCCTTGACGAGCAGGGAGGGCAGCACTCCCTGCCAGTTGGGTGGACGGACGTGGCCCCGCCGGACATCTTCGTGGAGATGGCCGCGGGGCGATCGGCGTTCAGGGTCAGTGATCTGATCGAGCTCGCCGTGCTCGTGGAGCAATCATCGAAACCGGCTGGCGGAGGACTGTAAGGCTAATTCTGCCGGGAGTGTAAGTTAAATTTCGCCTTCAAGTCATAGTTCGGAATCAGAAAGATGCAGATATCACCTAGCAGACTTGGACAAACAGCCTCAAGTCCTTGACTCTGTCTGTTTGATCGGCATAATGAGTCTTACATTAATGTGATTCACCGGGAGGTCGAGATGTCGAGACGCTCGCAGCAGGACCCAAAGGTGGAGGCACTGCGTGCGCAACGGACGCTGAACCCTCGGCCTGAAGCCGTGAGCGACCCGGCGTTCGTCGCCTCGGAATTCCTAGACGCTCGGGACCTGGTGCAGGTCAAGTACGAGATGGTGCGCCGGGTCCGAGTCGACGGGAACCCAGTGAGCCGCACATCGACGGCGTTCGGATTCTCACGACCGTCGTTCTACGAGGCGGCCGCAGCCCTCGACGGCGAGGGGCTGGCGGGGCTCGTGCCCCGGCGCCCCGGACCGCGACGCGCGCACAAGCTGACGGCCGAGATCGTCGAGTTCGCTCAAGGCTCACTTGACTCAGACCCTGCGTTGCGTGCAGCGGACCTGGTGCAGATGGTCAGCGACCGCTTTGGCGTCAGCGTTCATCCCCGCTCGATCGAGCGGGCCTTGGCCCGGAGGAGGAACCCCAAAAGTGGCGGCCGCTGAACCGGCGGCCGGGCGCAGCGACAGCGGCCAGGTGGAGCGTTACGAACTCCTGCGCCGCAGGGTCCTTTGCGGTGAGCCAGACGGCTTTCGGCTCGGTCTGGCAGTGCTGCAGCGCCAAGGGATGGCCGCCTGGCTTAAGGCTTGGGACGGACTCGATGCCGTCGAGACCCCGAGGGTGTCGAGCCCGCCGGATCTCGACAAGTCGCTGGCCTCCGAGTCGGTGGTCGCCGTCCTGGCCTCGATGACGCTGGTTTGTGCCGGAGTGAGGGGAACGCCATGAGTGTTGACACAGCCAACAAGGTCAGCGCCAGTCATCTCGCGCGCAACGCGTATCTCTACGTTCGTCAGTCGACCTTGCGCCAGGTGCTGACCAACACCGAGTCCGCCGCCCGCCAATACGCCCTTCGCCAACGGGCCATCGCCATGGGATGGGCTGTTGAGCAGGTCATCGTGATCGACTGCGACCAGGGCCAGTCCGGGTCATCGGCCGTCGACCGAGAAGGCTTCCAACGCCTCGCGGCCGAGGTCGGCATGGGACGGGCCGGCATCGTGCTCGGCCTGGAGGTGTCCCGACTCGCCCGCAACAACGCCGACTGGCATCGGCTCTTGGAGCTGTGCGCGCTCGGTGCCACGCTGATCTGCGACGAAGACGGCCTTTATGACCCGTGCGACTTCAACGACCGACTCCTGCTTGGCTTGAAGGGCACAATGAGCGAAGCTGAGTTGCACTTCATCCGCGCCCGCTTGCGCGGGGGAATCATTTCCAAAGCCAAGCGCGGCGAGCTCGTCGTCGCCCTCCCGATCGGATTCGTGTATGACTCGGCAGACAAGGTCGTGCTGGATCCCGACGCCGGGGTGCAGCGTGCCATCGGCTACCTGTTTTCCACCTTCGCACGCACCGGATCGGCTCGTGCGGTCGTGCAGACCTTCGCCGCAGAGAGTCTCCAGTTTCCCCTGCGGGTCCGTTCCGGGCCGGCTAAGGGCGAACTGGCATGGGAACCGCTGCAGCACTGGCGCGTCCTGCGCACCTTGCACAATCCCCGCTATGCCGGGGCATTCTTCTTCGGCCGACACCGCTGGCGTCCCGCTCCCGGCGGCAAGACCACCATGGAACTGCAGCCTCGAGACCGATGGATCGCACTCATCCCCGACGCCCATCCGGGCTACATCACTTGGGAGGTCTTCGAAGCCAACCAGACCCAACTTCTCTCGAGCGCCCAAGCCCACGGCACCGAGCGGACCGCTGGGCCGGCACGGGAGGGCACCGCTCTGCTCCAGGGTCTCGCTATCTGTGGGCGCTGCGGACGGCGGATGACCGTGCGTTATCACACCCGGCGAGACGTTGAGATCCCCGACTACCAGTGCATGGCGGCGTCCATCAGCGCGGGCGTGTCACCTTGCCTGCGGGTGCCAGGTGCCGGAATCGACGACGCCATCGCCGCCCTTGTTCTCGACACGCTCACGCCGGTCGCTCTCGAGGTCGCCCTTCGCGTGCAGTCAGAGATTGAGAACCGGTCCGACGAAGCCGAGCGCCTCCGCCGCAGTCATGTCGAGCGAGCCCGCCACCATGCCGATGTCGCCCGTCGGCGCTATCTGAGCGTCGACCCCGACAATCGTCTCGTCGCCGACACCCTTGAGGCCGACTGGAATGACGCACTTCGCCAATTACGCGATGCGCAAGACGACTGCGAGCGAGCCGCCCAAGCGGGCACTGTCGTCACCGACGAGCAGAAGGCCAAGATCCGGGCGTTGGCCACGAACTTCCCGGCCCTTTGGCGTGACACCGCTACCCCGCAACGAGAGCGCAAGCGCATGATCCGTCTCCTCATCGAAGATGTCACCATCGACCGGACCGACGTCATCCATCTACACGTGCGCTTCAAAGGCGGGCAGACAACCAGCCTCACCACCCCTATCCCGCCCAGAGCCTGGCAAGCCCGACAGACCGACGCCGATACCTTCGGCCTTCTCGATCAGCTCCTCGATCACCACACCGACGCTGAGGTCGCGAACGCCCTCAACCGGGCAGGTCATCACTCTGGGACGGGTCAGGCGTTCACCGGCCGCATTGTTTTGGAGCTACGCCGCAACCGCCAGCTCCCGAGCCGGCGCGACCGACTTCGCGCCGCCGGCAAACTCACCATTCCCGAGATCGCCCTTCTTCTCGGAGTGAGCCCGACCACCATCAAGGCCTGGCACCGAGCCGGCATGCTCAGTAGTCACAAGGCCGATGACCGCAACACCCGGCTCTTCGACCCACCTACTGCCGGTGATCCCCGACTCGTCAAACGGCAAGGCAGCAGTCTCCACCGGCGAGTTCTGACCCAACCAACACAAGGAGGTGCAGTATGAAACCACATCCTTGTCGAAGCAGTCGCCGATCGTTCCCATGGAGCTCACGAGGCCGAGGCGTCGCACGTTCTCGGTAAAGGCCCATGAGGTGAATTGACTGCCGTGGTCCGAGTGGATGGTCGTCGAGGGCGACGTCGGCCTCGAGGTGCCGGCCTTTTGGAGGGCGTCGTTGACCAGCACAGCTTCACAGCGCCGGTCGATGGCCCAGCCGACGACCTTTCGCGAGTACATGTCCAACACGACGCAGCAGTAGAGCTTGGCCTCTTGGGTCTCGTGCTCGGTGATGTCGGTGAGCCACAGCTCATTGGGCGCTGCGGCCTTGAAGTTGCGCTGGACGAGGTCCTCGCAGGTGGGGGCGTTCTTCAAGTTCTTCACACCCCTCCGCGGTCCTGGCAGGCCCCGGATGCCCAGCTGGCGCATGATTCTCTTCACGAGCTTGGTGTTGACGATGAGACCCTGCTCGATCTCCAGGGCCGCCCGGATGCGCAAGATGCCGTAGGTGCCCCGGGAGCGGGCGTGGATGTCGGCGATGGCGTCGGCTAACAGCAGGCGGCGGATCTCGCGGTCGTTGGGCTTTCTGAACTTGATGTCGTAGTAGCTCGAACGGTCGAGGCCGACGATCTGACAGGCAAAGCGCTCGGAGTAGCCCAGGTTGTTCAGCCCTCGGACAACCTGGAACTTGCTTTTGGGTCGACGGCGCCCTCCTCGAACAGGGCGCTGGCTGCCTTCACCGCCTTGAGCTCGGCCTCGAGCTCTTTGATGCGCCGGCGGGCCTGTAAGAGCGGATCAGCCTCGAAGCTCTTGGCCCCCGGGCGTCGGCCGGCGTCTATCAGCGCCTGGCGCCGCCACTTATAGAGGGTTTTATTCGCGATGCCGAGCTCGGCGACGAGGTCCGAAGTTCGGCGGGGTAATGCCTTGGCATGTCTGGCTCCTGACGGACAGGGCCAAATTGTCACAAGGGCGGTCCACTTCTTGGGATACAGGTCATTTGGCGGGTCAGCGACAGAACTCCCTGACCACGATCTTTCTCGTCTCCGGCTCGGTCGTGTCCCAGCTTTAGCCGGCGCTTTGCACGCCTAACCGAGAAGGTCGTCCACCTCGCTCACCGCAAGGGCCTCGAGCTCTCTTACGAGCTGACGCAGGCGCCTGTCGGCGGCTAGCAGTGGCTGGAGGCGCGCGGCCTGCGCGGGGCTGAGAGTCCTTGTCACCTGATGGTCGCCGTCCTGTCTCATCCAGGTGGGATAGGGCCCGTGCAGGCGAGGTGGATCGCCATGGCAGTGGCAGCCAGAGCTCTGACAGCGTGTGGAGCGCTCGACGAGCGAGCCGGGTAGCACGACACCGAGTCGGGCGATCTCGTCCAGGATCTCGCGGCGGCGCTGCTGTGGTCCCATCGCGTTCAAGCATCCCTCATCTGTGACCTTGATCGGTATACTATTCAAGGTTACGGATGCCGTCCTGCCCGAGCGCGAGGCCAACGTGGTGCGCGCCGCCGCTCGGTTTTGCGACCACCAGGGTCTTCATGCGCCTATCTGCGAGGAGATCGTCGAGGCATTCGTTCAACAGGGCCTGTGCGGTCTTGCGCCCTGGTCCAAGGCCACCTACCGCTCGGTGCTGAGAAGGCTCTATGGCACACGGGGATCCGCAGATGCTGCCCGCTTTCGGCCTTCAAAGGCGAAAGCCCCCTACAGCGACAAAGAACGCGCCGAGCTTTCCTCGATCGCTTCGTCACAGCCGAGGGCGATGTGGCGCGACTCGGCGGTGGCGTTGTTGGCCCTCGGCATCGGGGCCGGGCTCCGGCCGGGCGAGCTGGTCGCTGCCAAAAGAGACGACGTATCGGTCAAGCGAGCAGCTGTGTCGATCCGTGTCGCCGACGGACGCATCGTCCCGGTCACCGGTACTTGGGCAAGACAGCTGGCCGATCTCGCCAGCCGGGCGGAGCACGGCCAGCTGTTCTGGCCGACGGGGGCAGATCGCAGCTACAAGAACTTCGTCAACGACTTCTGTTATGGGATCGTGGCCGATCCCGCGGCGGTGAAGATGTCGTCTCTTCGGGCGCGTTCGAGCTACATCTGTGACCACCTCGCCGCCGGGACGCCGCTTGGGCACCTCATGTACCTCTCGGGGATAGACCAAGTCGAGTCGCTGCTCAGATACGTCTGTTACGTGCCGGGGGCGCCCAAGACCAAGGCACAGCTGCGCTACGCCTTACAAAGGCCGTGAGAGACAAGACGCCGCTCCCGCAGTGCTGCTCGGCGCTTTCCTCACAGGCCCTCAGTTTTTGCACCGGCGTCATCGACGCCTCGGGCGTGGCCGAGCGGATCGAGGCCGCCCTCTCCAGGTCGACCGGTCGGCGTCGCAGCCTTCATGTACGGGCCCTCTTGGTCGCTTTGCTGTGCCTGGCCATAGACGACCGGCCACTTCATCTGAAGGCTGCCACGAAGCTTCTGTTCTCCGGCCTCGACGCAACGTGGCGCGAAGAGCTCGGCGTCGTCGGGAAAGCGGACGACAAAAGGACCTTCTTGGCGAGATATCGGCAGGTGCGTTACCTGTTCCACCTCGTCATCTCTGTTGTCGATCCCTCATGGGAGCCCAAGGACAGGCTGCTTCGCCAAGACGAGCTCATACAGAGACGAAAGCCCTTGAGCGAACAGGAGCTGGGTGCGCGCCGACGTCGTCTCCTCGAGACGATAAACGACCTTCTCACTGCTTCTGTGAAGGTGTGCTCGGACGACGAGCTGCAGGCCTTCGACGGCTCTGTCGGCCTCGATGCCACACCGGTCCCCCTTTGGTCACGGGGACCGTCTGTGCGAGGAGGGACCTGCGCGAGCGACCCCGACGGGGGTTGGTATGTGCGCGAGGGTGACCACCGCGAGCTCGAGGGACCGAAGGGGAAGAAGTTCACCAAGGTCGCCTGGGCGCTCGAAGCCACGATCGTGACCATGGGACGGGCGCCACGAAGCGAGCCTGCGCACCCGAACCTTGCGATCGGTCTTTGCCTCGGCCGCCCGGGAGAGGACCCGGCGGGGACCGGGGCGGAGCTCTGGGTCAGGTCCGGGCGAGGGGCTGGCCCGCCCGATACCTGGGCGCGGACCGGGGCTATAGCCAAGGCCTCCCAGAGCGGTTCCACCTGCCGGCACGCGCCCTCGGCTACTCGTTGGTGATGGACTACAAGGCCCAGGACCTCGGCCGCCAGGCCAACAGCCAGGGGGCGGTGTTGGTCGACGGCGTCTTCTACTGCCCCGCCATGCCCGAGGCCCTCGTCACAGCAAGTGCCGACAGACGCTCCGGAGCCATCGACGAGGCGACCTACAAGGTCCGCATCGCCGCTCGCACCAACTGGCGCCTTTCGCGAAAGGCCGGTCCCGATCAAGACGGCTATGAGCGCTTCTCGTGCCCGGCGCTCGGGCACAACCCACGTCTTTGTTGCCCGGCCAGAAACAAGGCCCGGGCTCTCGGCAAGGTGCCCGTGCTCTTTCCACCCAAGGTGCCTCCCAAGATCTGCACCCAGGAGACCATCACGATCGCCCCTGATGTCGGGGCGCGATGGCGCCAGGACCTCGCCTTTGGATCCGAGCGATGGGCGAGCACCTACGCGAGCTACCGCAACACGATCGAGGGGCTGAACGGCTTTGCGAAAGACCCAGCCCATGAGGCCCTCTCTGCCCCCGGGCGACGGCGGGTGCGGGGGATCGCCGCCCAGAGCATCTTTGTCGCATTGTTGCTGATGGCGGCCAATTTCAGAAAGATCTCCGCCTTCCGCGAGATGAGAGCGGACGGGACCTCACGACAGATCGCACAGCGTGCCAGACGCCGACGCACCACCTTGGCGTCATACCGCTGCTAAAGCCCGACTGGCCGGTCCTCGCTCTTCGACTGGCAGCTGCCTAGGCGCGTTCTTGAACCGGCACAGGGCAGAACTTGGCAATGAAAACAGGGCCACCGGCAACGTCACACCCAAGGTGCATAGTTCATGGAGTGCGTTTTGTCACCGCGAATGGGTTGGTTGTGTCGCCAACCCCTGGAGCGGACGACGGGATTCGAACCCGCGACCCTCACCTTGGCAATAAATAGAGGCCCGATCTTCCTACCTGGCTAAATACGAATGCGTGCAGCGTATCGGCCGTTTTCTATTGTCATTAGTTGACCGTAACCGACCGTGTTTATCAATGGCTTGTGGTATTCTCGTGGTGCAGGTACCACGGCGATCCTGTACCACGTGCACCACGACCGGACGACATTTCTGCATCTCTGCCTGCGCTTCTGACCCGCTCATGGCGTCCGACGCTGCCCGCGAGATCAGGCCCCGCCGCCCGCTCTCTGACGGCCCGCGGTCGCCGTCTACCTGATGGTGTGTGCCTATTGCCCGCCATTCTATCCATCTCGTGTGACAGTGTGCTCAAGCATTCATGAGCACGTTGAACGGGCGCCTCTTGCGAAGTTCATAGTGCTCTGCAGGCTGTTTTCCTATCTCTGTCGCTCCTCGTTACCTTCTCAACCAGCAGTTTCGCGGACATCGGTCCGGCTACGCCGGCGTCAGCCCTCACCTTAGAGAGGTGATGCCCGACCTGGCTGCGAGCGCGATCGCCTTCGGCAACGTGAGCGTGCCGGGAATCGCTGAGGTGACCTGCGCGACGATCAGGCCGAGACTCACCTGACGAGCACGTGCGTCGAGAGCGCGCATGACCGCCGAGGCTCGTCGTGCGTCGAGCACGGTGGCCCATGTCGTGAAAATGGCGTTGAGCAGCGCGAGTGCGACGAGCATGACCGTGATCACGCCGAGCATCTGCAGGTCCCGGTTGACGACAGGATCGGAGATGCCTGATGCAAAAAGGCCAGAGGTCGCAGCGCCGGAGAGCTTGTTCGTCACCGTGGCATGGAAGGAAACGGCCGCAACAAGGCCGGTGACAGTGACGGCCATGTTCGCCGTACTGAGGAGCGCGCGACGTGGTCGGCGAGCGACGAGCCGAAGCCCGAACAGCATTGGACACCGATCTTGCGATCGAGATCGTCATGCTGCGCCACGAGGTGGCAGTGCTCCGAGGTCCGCTGGGATGACGCGCACGAGAGCGTGCTCGTTCCCGGTTCCGATGTCAGCGTCGAGAGCGCTTCCTGACCGTTCTCGCACGAGATGCCCGGCTGAGATCATCGGTTGGCGAGCGTCTCGTAGTAGCGCGAAACGGATCAGGAGGAAGGTGAACGTGGAAGGCCCACGTGAGGTCCTTGTGGGGGAGTCCCCAGACGGTGTTCGCTGGGTCGTGCGTGCAGGCGCGGGTACAGACGGCGGCTTCTACACGTCGATTAGTCGCAGCCACGGGGACGGCGCGGTGACCAAGGGCGCGTCCGGGCCGGGGGAAACTACACCGGTCGTGAGGCACATCGACCTTCGTCAACAGCCATAGCTACCGGGGTGTTCACCTGCCGGGCTAGGTGTCCTCGTTACCGGGATCGTAGGGGTCATCGGTCGAAAAGGTGTTTCTGATTGCCTTCCGTGCTGCTTCGAGGATGTGGCCTGTTGGGGCAAGCAACCGAGAGGGCCCCACCTTTGCCGCTTGCGCTTGGTATTCATCCCAGGTGTGGCCTTCGAAGACCATGGCCAGTTTGAACCACTCCTGAACCGACAGGGTGACCTGTGGTTTCGCTGATTCGGCATCACAGAGCCACTCGCTATCGGTGCCGGTGGCTTCGGCCAAGCGTTCGAGCGACATCCCGACGGCCGTACGAGCCTCCCGAAGGTCCTGTGCATTGCTACGGCGCTGCTCCCGTTTGCGTTGGTCTTGCCGCCATTGCCGCGCGCGTCGTGGCAGTAGTGGTCGCCACCAGGGTAGTGAGCGTCTGGTGGAGCGCGTTGCCCCGCCATAGAAACAAGGTTGGCCTCCCGATTCTTCAGCACTGACTGGAGCAGCCTCCTTCCCCGACGATTGAGGTTGCTCGGTCGCTGCTAGCTGAAGGACCTTCTGACGGAGCCGCGACAGGTCCGTCCCGAGGCTGACGAGCACTTGTGGTGCTGGTCCCTCGCCTTCGCGCCAAAGACCGAGCAGCATGTGTTCGGCCCCGATGTAGTCGTGGCGAAGCAGGTGCGCCTCACGGAGAGCAAGTTCGAGGACCTTCTTTGCCCTTGGGGTGAACGGTAAGGCGGCGTTCGAGCGACCGACGGGGTCCACTGTCTCCTTGACCTTCTCGCGAACGGCCGCAACGGGGATACCGAGCGACACAAGCGCCCGCGCCACAGGTCCGTCGCCATCGTGGATCAGGCCCAGCAGAAGGCATTCGGTGCCGATGGAGCCGCACTTCAGGCGACGCGCTTCCTCTTGCGCGAGGACCAGCACCCGACGAGCCTCGGGCGTGAAGCGCTGGAACACGATGCCATGGTACGTACCTGTCTGGTCGGTGTCGTCGCCGGGGACCATGCTCTTGTGCAGCAACGCTGTCCGAGGCGACCTACGCCTCGCGCCAGACATAGACGCTCGGTAGCAGCCTTGAGGCCCTTGCCGCGGCGTACCCTCGGGTCAGACCGAACAGGAGGTTGCAGCGATGGCTGACGGAACTGGGTCTTTCAGGTTGAGCAAGGTAGAGGGGCCAGCGGAATCCACACTCTGGCAATGGGTCCTTTTCAATGCGGATGGCGACCCGATCGCTGAGTCCGTCCGACCAATGGGACTCGCGAGCGCGAAGAAGTCCGTTGACTGGCTGAAGGCCAACATTGCCGACTGCGATTGGAACCAGCCTGCCATTGGCCTTTTTGATAGAGGGATTCCGCAAACATGATGACCCGGACTATCGCGGCGCTACGCGACCGGTGGACCTCCTGAGCCATGCCCGCTCGTCCCCTGACCCGTGGCGAAATCGCCGAGCTTGCCGACCGGCTCTGGGGCCTGATCAACATGATCGACGCCGGTGAGATGAGCGCGACGACGGCCGTGACGTACCGGATATAGGGCGCGGTCGTGGCGCTAGAGGCCGTGTTGGGGAACGACCCGTCGCTGTTCGACTCGTTCGACGACTAGGAGCGTGGGTCAGTAACCCGAATTCGTGCAAAGCCAAGCAACTGGCAGCATGTTCATGCAAGCGAGCTGGATCAACGCACGGGTGGAGCACCCGATCTGGATATTCATGCAGTCATGCGAACTTCTGACCCACGCTCCTAGAGAGTTTGCGCGGGTTGTGTGCTTCAGCAGGCATGATAGTTCGGTGGACTTAGAGGACGAGTATCGACTTTGGGAGAATGACGCGAACCTTCTTGCTGAGGTCGGACGCGTCCTGTTCGTTCAGCCGACTCGCATCGCGGTTCGCTTGCCGCGCACACTTGCGGAGCGGGCACTGGCTGCTTGGCAACGAGATGACAGCACCGGCGGGCCTTCTGACGCGTCACTGGCTCAGGGAATCGTTCGCCAGCGAGCCGCCTCGGTCGCGCTGATAGGGCTGGCAATCAAAAACGAGGGCCTTGCCGGGGACGATGATGTTGTTGTCACGCTAGATGCCCGCGAAATCGGAGATGCGCTTGAAGCAGCCGACGAGGCGGGCCTGCTGAACGGTCTCGCCGCACCGGAGTAACGAGGGTTACTTGCGCCCGCCCGCCGTGGCGAAATCGCCGAACTCGCCGACCGGCTCCGCGGCCTGATCAACATGATCGAGACTGGCTAGATGAGCGCGGCAACGGCCCTAACGTACCGCTTGCAGGGCGCGGTCGTGGCACTCGAAGCTGCTCTCGGGTTCGACTTATCGGTAGCGGAGTCGCGCGACGAGTAGTTCGTGTTTCTGCCGAGCTAACCGACAGCGACGCGCGACCGACTATCTGTAGTCCGAGCGTCGCGCCAGTTCAGGTCGCTGGTCGCCCGGCGCAGTACGACCGAGCGCGGACCGAGGATGGTAGTGGCAACCTAGTAATCATGTCCGACCTCACCCTGGAAGAAGTCGAATCCATTGGCCTTTCGCTGAGGATGCTGCTATCTCAGTCCTGGTTTGGGTCGAACCGCCAGGTGGCGCTCCAACTGCTCGATCAACTGGACAGCCTCGTGTCAGAGCGAAAGCATGAAATGCTCCCTTTGCCGCCAAACCCGGGCTTACCGATGTTCGTTTACGGTGCGCTAAAACCAAGAGAGCTTGCCTACGAGCAGATTGACAAGTACGTCCGTGGAACCCCGCAACCCGCCAAGGTCTCTGGCGCGGCCTTGTGGATTCGGGATGGACTGCCGTTGCTACGACTTGACCCAGATAGCCGCAAGCAAGTTAGGGGCTGTCTGCTCGACCTTGACTTGGACGGCTACCAGGCGGTTCGTGTCTTCGAACCACTTGCCCTCTATGAATGGAACACGGCCTCCGCAGTCCCCGATGGTGGTGGGCGCATCGAGGTCAACGTCCTCGAAGGGAAGTTTGTCGTTCCCAAAGGGAACTCTGTTCCCAAGGGCAACCCCGAACCCATTGGCCGAGAATGGAGAAGTGCTGACGATCCCGTTTTGAAATACGCTCCGATGGTCGCGTTTCAGATGTTCAATGACCTCCACCGCGGTAGGGAACGGGAGAGTCTCCCGGAAAGCCAACAAAGCGAGGACGCGAGCTATTGGGACCGGTGCTTCCGACTTCAAGCTGCCTATCTCTTGTTGTGGACGGTCTATGAGCGACTGACGACCCTGCGATACGGTCCACTGCTCGGTCCGATGGCCCGCTTGCGTCGGCTGGAAAATGACGATGCTTTTCGCGAGGCATTCTCCGAGGCTGGCGCGAAGACCGGTGACTTCGTGTACAACAGCCAGAACCTGAAGAAGGTCACAATAAGTGCGGACGGTTCGAATGCGCTCGATTGCTGGTACCAGGTCAGGTCCAACCTGAGCCATCTTGGCAAGGGCGGGTATGGTGACAGCCGGATCGTCTCCGAGGCCTTTGTGCAGGCGCATCTCGTGCTCGTCCGCCTCATCTCGAAGCTCGTGTGCCAGGGGGCTTCGGAAGCCCGATAGCCAACGGGAACGGTCGCGCTACCCCGATGGAGGGCTGAGCGCGCGTGACCCTCCTGCGGCTCAGAGTTCCTCGATAAGCCGAGGGAGGGCAGTGGTGCAGCGAACTGACGGATTTCCTCGGTGGCGCAACTCCCAGCGGGCACTAAGAAGGGTAGGAGAGGCTGTCGGTGCGGCGATGATGGCGCGATCATCGGCAAGGCGACAATCAGCACTGGCGAGCGCGACGTGTACGTTGGTGCCATCCCGCTTCACTGGGCGAGTTGCTCCTTCGCCCGCTGCCACGCGGCTGCGACTCGGAGGACTGTCATGACCGACTACCCAGCGATTTTCGAACCTAACGAGAAGTTAGCGGTTTCATTTCGTCTGCCAATGGTCTTCCTTACCTTCCGGCCTTGGGAGGGTCCCTCGCTTCAACATGACTTTGGGAACAAGCCGCTGGTTGAACTCGACGGCACCGGGATGTTCGCGGAGCTGGCGATTCAGCGTATGGCTGAGGCAGCGGGCTGGGAGGCTAGATGGGTCTGCACCTACGGCAGTAAGGCCGAGGGACCTCGCTACCTACTTCGACCTGAAAAACTAAAGTCAAAAATAGCCTCTGAAGAGGACATATGTGCGGGCGCGGTGCTCGCGACCTGGACCGAATGCTGGCACGATGACTCCGATCCCCCTTTTCGAAAGCGATTGGAGCCATCGTGCTGCGTACCAAGGTAGATCCTCGGCCGACGCTGTGGGAATCGATGCTCCCAGAGGAGTTTCGCCGTCTCCCGCCTGGGCTTTGTGCGATCGATCGCCTGCTTGACGACCCGGTCTTCTTCGAACCGTTCGCACCGCACTTCGACCCGCGCTACGGGCGGCCGTCGATCCCGATCGAGACCTATCTCCGTCTCATGCACCTGAGGTTCCGCTACCGCCTCGGCTTCGAGACGCTGTGCGCGGAGGTGACCGACTCGCTCAGCTGGCGGCGGTTCTGTCGTGTCGGGCCCTATGACGCCGTGCCTCATCCGACGACGCTTATGAAGATCACAACTCGCTGCGGCGAGGGGTTGATCGCCGAGCTGAACGAGGCACTTCCGAACAAGGCCGATGCGGCCCACCTCATCAAGCTCGACAAGGTGCGCACCGACACGACGGTCGTGGCGGCCAACGTCTGCTATCCGACCGACTCGGGCCTGTTATCCAAGGGAGTGGCCAAGCTGGCCCGCTCTGCCGCCGCGCTGAAGGCACTCGGGCTCGGGCGGCGCACGAGCTTCCGGGACCGGACGAGATCGGTCCGGCGCCGGGCACACTCGATCGGGGCGTGGCTCAGGCGCCGATCAGATGAGGCACACTCGGAAGTCTTTAAGATCACCGGCGAGATCGCCGCCATCGCCGAGGCGAGCCTTGTCGAGGCGCGACAGCTCGCCCGCAACGCGAGGCGGTCGCTCGCCCGAGCCGGGAAGGCCGTTCCAAGAAGGGCCTTGTTCCTGCTCGCCGAGCTCGAGGCGACCTGCTCTGTGCTCGAGCAGGTGATCGACCAGACCCGCACGCGACTTTCTGGCGAGGTCCCCGACGGCTCGAAAAGGATCGTCTCCCTGCACGACACCGAAGCACGCCCCATTCGAAAGGGTCGCCTCGGCAAGCCGGTCGAGTTCGGCCAAAAGGTCCAAGTGACCGACAACTCCGACGGGATCGTGCTCGACCTCGCCGTCTT
>Ga0208034_1001143_pt1 | contig 17254 bp, 10 predicted proteins | sample June2015DPH_8_10_FD_184699 | JGI IMG/M metagenome (GOLD analysis project Ga0208034, IMG submission 184699) | Peatland microbial communities from SPRUCE experiment site at the Marcell Experimental Forest, Minnesota, USA - June2015DPH_8_100... | ecosystem: Environmental > Terrestrial > Soil >...
TTCGCCAGTCCAATAAACGTATTGGTCGGCGAGATTCCCGGCTTCGGCTTTGCGCGCCGTGAGCAGCGCGACGGCTTGCGGGAGTTTCCCCTGCTTGAATTCCGCCTCCGCCTGCATCAACACCGCTTCGGCCATGCGGTCGGATTTTGGATATTTTTGTACGAACTGCGCGAACTCCGTTTCCGCGCGGCTCCACATCCCGTCCTGAAATGCGGTCACCGCGGCGGCATAGGCGCGGTCTTCCCGCGCGCCGGCGGCAAAACTCCGTTCGCCGCCCGTTGACAGCACGAGCAAAATCAAAAGCCATTGCCAGCGAAACGCCATGCGCCCGAATCTAAACGACGTTGCGCGGCGACAAAAGCGGGAAATTGCGGGTTTCAATTTGAACAACAAAGTAATGAAGAAACAAAGTTGCTGTTTAATCTTCGTTGCTTTGTTTCTTTGTTGTTAAATTTTTTCCAACGTTCACGCCGGGTTGGAGACTGGCGCCCCGTCCCGCACGGTGCTTCGCGTCCCAGGAAGGCAAGAACGCCGTCAAATGGACCCGACTGTCCTGTCACGACTTTGTGGACAACCGGGTGCGGCTGCAACTGTTCGTGTTGGCGTACAACCTGGGCAACTTCCTGCGGCAAGCCGTGTTGCCCCGAGCAGTGCGTCACTGGACGTTGACGACGTTGCGGGAGAAACGGATCAAGATCGGGGCGAAGGTCGTGCGCCATGCCCGGCAGGTGGTCTTCCAGATGGCGGAGGTGGCGGTCCCGCGGGAGCTGTTCCGGGCCACGCTGGAAGGGATTCAGCGGCTGAGATTGCCCACACCAGTGCCGGGCTGACGCCCGCAGGGCGGAAATCGCGGGAAGGAGAAGTGCTGGAGGAGACGCTCTGTCTGCGTTTGGTCGCAAATCGGTGCTGAAGGCGATCGAGGGCAGAAGCCATCTCCCGCGGAGTCAGGAATCCAGTCGTGGAGCGGCAAAAAAGCTTCATGGCACTGGCAGAGCTGATTCGAGGTGGGTCAATGAGACTGAATCGTCCGGATGGACGTGGGGCGTAAGGCCATATGGGAAATGTCGGCTGAAACACACCCAACCTTGACCGCCCGGTTTGTTCATTTCAAGCAAGTCTTTGTGGTCCAGGCAGATCCGAATGAATAAAAGATTTTTGAAAGAACCGACTTTGTGCTTGCGAGTTATTCTAGAAAAGATGATAATACCTATGAAAACCCGAATCGCCAGTATGAAAGCCTTGTTGAAAAGGTGGCGATCGTCAGCCGTGGGGGCGGTCGTCGCGTTGATCGCTTTTCAGGCGCCAGCCTCTTTTATTCAGCTGGTTTCGCAACACGACAGTTCCCTGCCGCCCGTTGCCGGCGGAGGTGGTTCTTCCCAATTGCCAATTGTCAGTGCCGACGGGCGTTACGCGCTCTTCGCCAGCACGGCGAACAATCTGACGATGATGAGCAATGGCGCTCCGATGCCCGTTCTGACCATGCCAAGCCTGAACGTGTACCTTCGCGATCGCGCCAGCAACACAACCATTCTGGTCAGCGTCAACTTCGCGGGAGCCGGCGGTGGCAATGGGGATTCCCTCCCCGTCGGCATTTCCACCAACGGCCAGTATGTGCTCTTCGAAAGTGCCGCGAGCAACCTCGTGGCGAACGACACGAACAATTCTGAGGATGTCTTCGTCCGCGATTTGGTCAACGGCACGACCACACTCGTCAGTGTGAACACGAATGGGTGGAGCGGCAGCGGCGCATCACGCGATCCGGCCATGACGCCGGATGGGCGTTATGTTGCCTTTGTCAGTGCCGCCACCGACCTTGTGCCGGGGGACACCAACGGCATTCCGGATGTGTTTGTTCGCGACCTGCAGGCGCAAACGACAACGCTCGTCAGTGTCGGCGCAACCCCCAATTTCTTCTTGCCCGGCAGTTCCGAGTCGCCCGAAATCACGCCGGATGGCCGGTACGTTGCCTTTTATAGCACCGCCACCAATCTGGTTGCCGGGGTAACCAATATGGGCGAAATCTATGTGCGCGATTTGACTGCCGGGAACACCATTTGGGCCAGTGCCAACGCAAACGCCATCTTCCAATCCGTGACCGGCGGCACAAACGAGGTTTCCTGCAATTTCAGCCTCAGCGCCGATGGACAGTATGTTGGCTTCGAGGCCTGCACGAATCCTCCGTCAGGTCCCGATATGAGCGGAATCATTCTCCGCTACAACGTCCAAACCGGTTCGACCGACTTGGTTTGTTCGAATGCGACTGTGCTCATCGGAAGTTTCGCGAATCTTCACAACTTGGACATGACGCCTGACGGACGATTCATTGCGTTTGTCGCCAATGTGGGGAATACGTCGCTGACCAACACCGCGATTTACCTCTGGGACGCGCAGACCGGCACCAATACGCTCGTCAGCTTGGATCAGACCACCGGCGGTCCGGCCATTGGCGTTTGCGATTCGCCGGTTGTGAGCACCAATGGACAATTTGTAGCCTTCCTCTGCGGCGGCACCAACTTGGTTCCGAACCCGTTGTTTGCCCAATATCATTTGTATCTGAGGGACGTGCAGGCGGGGATCACGACCTTGGTGGATGTGGACACCAACGGCATGGGCTCGGGAGTTAATGCCATAACCGTTCCCAGTATGAGCGACGATGGCAGCATCGTCGCTTTCGATGCCCCCGACGGCAACATTGTGGCGAATGATCGCAACCATGATAACGACATTTTTGTTCGTGATCTGACGGCACAGACCACCGAGATGGTCTCTGCGCGTGACCCGTCTCTGCCTTCGCTGACGCCCAGTGGCGGCGCCAGCGCTTTCACCGCCTGCTCGGTCAGTGCCAATGGCCGCTACGTCGCTTTTTTCAGCGACGCCGACAACGTGACGCCCAATGACACGAACGGTTACCGCGACGTTTTTGTGCGCGACTTGATGACGGGCACGAATATTCCCGTGAGTTTGAACACCAACGGAATCACCGGCGATGGGATTTCCACGGGTCCGTCCATCAGCGGCGACGGCCGCTATGTCGCGTTCAGCAGCAGCGCCAATGACTTGGTGCCGAACGACACGAACAACGCGCAGGACGTGTTCGTGCGCGATTTGCAGGCGGGAACGACAACCCTGGTGAGCGTAAGCATGAATGGGATCAATTCCGGGAACGGCGATTCTTATTCGCCCACCATCAGCGCCGACGGACGATATGTCTTATTCCATAGCATAGCGTCAAACCTCGCTTCGGGTTCGTTTGGCAGCGGGTATGAAAACCTGTTCCTCCGTGACCTGCAAACCGGGGCGACGTATGCGCTCACGTCGGGTGGTTCCGGAACGGGCGTGTACGCGGCTTCGATGACCCCGGACGGCCAAAACATCGCCTTCGTCGGAGTGGTTTCAGGAGGAGGTTCGGCAAAGTTATATGTCTGGAATTCGATGCTGGCCAAGCTGACTTATACCAATAGTCTGAGTTTTTCTTCTTCGCTTGCATGTTCCATCAGCCCCAATGGGCAGAAACTCGCCTGCTTGCAAGGCACGCCGTGGGAGTTATACGCGGTGAATGTGGCTTCCAATGCCACCTCGGTCATTCAATCCAGCGGGGTGTTTTTGCAGTCGTGTGTGGGATTGCAATTCAGCGGTGATGGGCGTTTCCTCACTTACGCGATGGCATCGAACTCGATCGCTTGGCCGACTCAAAACGTGTATCTCTACGATTTTCAAGTGGGAACCAACCTGCTCATCAGCCAGAACCCCAACACCCTCCAGCCCGCCAACGGCGCTTCAGATTCTCCCGCCATCAGCGCCGATGGCCGGTTCATTGCGTATCGCAGCGCCGCCACCGACCTGGTGGCCGGCAGCACCAACGGCATTCCGGAGTTGATTGTTTACGACCGGTTGGCCAATTCGAACACCCTGTTAAGCACCGCCGCGACCGGCACTGCCAGCGGGGACAGTCGGTCTCTGACACCGGTGTTCAGCGGCGATGGACGGACGCTTGTTTTCGCAAGCTGGGCTTCCAATCTGGCCGCCGATGATTTCAACCACTTTAGCGACCTGTTTGCCTTTGCATTCCTTTACGTAAACGTCACCCTGGGCGCTCCGGGCCAAGGACCGACCCTCAGTTGGCCCTACGTTTCCGGGCACAATTATCAGGTCGAATATAAGGACAACTTGAACGACAGCGTCTGGCAGCAGGTCGCCGGCACCATCAATATCAACGGAAACCAGGCCTCCCTGACTGATCCGGCTCCGGCTTTCAGCCAGCGATTCTACCGGGTCGTTGCGGAATGAACCGGTGCCAGAAACCTCGCCCCCCGCGATGTCAAGGCGCGGCGCCAAAACAAAGAGAAAGGCGGACAATATGAAGCAGAACAGGATTCACCAAGGACTTCTGAGCCGGGTCAAGGCAGTCGGGTGTGAAGCGATGGTGTTTCCAACACCGCCAGTGCTGCCGGATCGAGCCAAACCGTGCGTCGGGCCATGGTTGGCAGCTAAACAAGAGCGCAGGCGAAACGGTTTCACGTTAATCGAGCTTCTGGTGGTTCTTGCCACTCTCGCCCTGCTCGCGGCCATGCTGTTGCCGGCTCTCGCCCAGACCCGGCAGAACTCCCAGGTCATTGAATGCCTGGCCAATCAGAGGCAGTTGGCCGTCGCGTGGATGATGTATGCCCGCGACAATAACGACAAGCTCGTGCCAGTTGGCAGTTTTCAGTATCAACCGGCGAATTTTGGTGAAAACCCCTTGACCGAGCCTAATCTCCAACCCGGAGGGAGTTTGGCTCAATTCTGTCCTGGCAATCTCCAGAATACCTCAATGACTGCCGGCCATTATTACACCAATTGGATTAAAGCGGGTTTAATCTATCCTTATGTCCAGAATGTAGCCGTTTATAAGTGCCCGGCCGACCTGTCCAAGTGCCCCTATGGGGCATCGGCAAGTTTCGCCGTGGCTGCTGAACGCACCTATTCCGTGAATTGCTACGTGGGGGGCATGCAGTGGTGGAATCCGAGCTACAAACTCTATAGGAAACTGTCAGATATGAACCGGCCCGGCCCCGCCCACACTTGGGTTTTTATTGAGGAAAGTCCAACCAGCATTGACGACTGTTACTTTGCCTTGGATCCTTCGACCCCGACTCTCTGGTACAATAGTCCGGCAGTTTTGCATGGCAATGCCAGTGTGCTGACGTACGCCGATGGACATTCCGAGGTCCATCGGTGGAGGGACGGGTTCATGATCGGAGACAAGAATCCCCAAGCGCCGCCGGGATGCAATGTTCCAGCCGATCCCCATTCCGGCGATTTGGCGTGGTTGTTTTCAGTCAGCACGGTTCACAATTAGACGATGAATGTAAGAATGGTTTGCCGAAAAGGTTTCACGTTAATCGAGCTTGCGGTGGTCCTTGCCACTGTTGCCCTGCTCGCGGCCATGCTGCTGCCGGCTCTCGCCCAGACCCGGCAGAACTCCCAGGTCATTGAATGCCAGGCCAATCAGAGGCAGTTGGCCGTCGCGTGGATGATGTATGCCCGCGACAATAACGACAAGCTCGTGCCAGTTGGCAGTTTGGCTTATCAACCGGCGAGTTTTGGTGAAAACCCTTTAAACGATGTCAACCTCCAACCCGGAGGGATTTTGGCTCAATTCTGTCCTGGCAATCTCCAGAGTTCCGTAATGACTGCCGGCCATTATTACACCAATTGGATTAAGGCGGGTCTAATCTATCCTTATATCCAGAACATCGCGGTTTATAAGTGCCCGGCCGACCTCTCGATGGTTCCCTATAATTTTCCGGCTACTTTCCCCAGGCCATCTGAGCGCACCTATTCCGTGAATTGCTACGTGGGAGGCATGCAGTGGTGGGATCCGAACTACAAACTCTACAGGAAACTGTCAGATATGAACCGGCCTGGCCCTGCCCACACCTGGGTTTTTATTGAGGAAAGTCCAACCAGCATTGACGACTGTTACTTTGCCTTGGATCCTGCGACCCCGAATCTCTGGTACAATAGTCCGGCAGTTCTGCATGGCAATGCCAGTGTGCTGACGTACGCCGATGGACATTCCGAGGCCCATCGGTGGACGGACAGCTTCATGATGGGCGTTAGGAATCCCCAAAATCCGCCGGGTATCAATGTTCCGGCTGATCCCAAATCCGGCGATTTGGCGTGGTTGTTTTCAGTCAGCACGGTTCACAATTAGACGATGAATGTAAGAATGGTTTGCCGAAAAGGTTTCACGTTAATCGAGCTTCTGGTGGTCCTTGCCACTCTCGCCCTGCTCGCGGCCATGCTGCTGCCGGCTCTCGCCCAGACCCGGCAGAACTCCCAGGTCATTGAATGCCTGGCCAATCAGAGGCAGTTGGCTGTCGCGTGGATGATGTATGCCCGCGACAATAACGACAAGCTCGTGCCAGTTGGCAGTTTGGCTTATCAACCGGCGAGTTTTTCTATAAACCCATTGACCGATCCTGATCTCCAACCCGGAGGGGCGTTGGCTCAATTCTGTCCTGGCAATCTCCAGAGTACCGCAATGACTGCCGGCCATTATTACACCAATTGGATTAAGGCGGGTCTGCTCTATCCTTATGTCCAGAATATCGCGGTTTATAAGTGCCCGGCCGACCTGTCTAAGCGTCCCTATGGGGCATCGCCAACCTTCGCCGTGGCTTCTGAACGCACCTATTCCGTGAATTGCTACGTGGGGGGCATGCAGTGGTGGGATCAGAACTACAAACTCTATAGGAAACTGTCAGATATGAACCGCCCTGGCCCTTCCCACACCTGGGTTTTTATTGAGGAAAATCCAGCCAGCATTGACACCTGTTATTTTGTCTTGGATCCTGCGAACCCGACTCTCTGGTATAGTAGTCCGGCAGTTCTGCATGGCAATTGGAGTGTGATGACGTATGCCGATGGACATTCGGAGGCCCATCGGTGGACGGACAGGAATATGATCAGCGACGTGAATCCCCAAGCGCCGCCGGGTATCAATGTTCCGGCTGATCCCAAATCCGGCGATTTGGCGTGGTTGTTTTCAGTAAGCACAGTTCCAATTAGACGATGAATGTAAGAATGGTTTGCCGAAACGGTTTCACGTTAATCGAGCTTCTGGTGGTTCTTGCCACTCTCGCCCTGCTCGCGGCCATGCTGTTGCCGGCCCTCGCCCAGACCCGGCAGAACTCCCAGGTCATTGAATGCCAGGCCAATCAGAGGCAGTTGGCCGTCGCGTGGATGATGTATGCCCGCGACAATAACGACAAGCTCGTGCCAGTTGGCAGTTTGGCCAATCAACCGGTGAATTTCGCTGAAAACCCCTTAAACGATCCTAATCTCCAACCCGGAGGGAGTTTGGCTCAATTCTGTCCTGGCAATCTCCAGAGTACCGCAATGACTGCCGGCCGTTATTACACCAATTGGATTAAGGCGGGTTTAATTTATCCTTATGTCCAGAATATCGCGGTTTATAAGTGCCCGGCCGACCTGTCTAAGCTTCCCTATGGGGCATCGCCAACCTTCGCCGTGGCTGCTGAACGCACCTATTCCGTGAATTGCTACGTGGGGGGCATGCAGTGGTGGGATCCGAACTACAAACTCTATAGGAAACTGTCAGATATGAACCGGCCTGGCCCTTCCCACACCTGGGTTTTTATTGAGGAAAGTCCAACCAGCATTGACGACTGTTATTTTGCCTTGGACCCTGCGGTCCCAAATCTCTGGTATAATAGTCCGGCAGTTTTGCATGGCAATGCCAGTGTGATGACGTACGCCGATGGACATTCCGAGGCCCATCGGTGGACGGACGCTAATATGATCAGCGGTGTGAATCCCCAAAATCCGGCGCAGCCGAGATACGATGTTCCAGCTGATCCCCATTCCGGCGATTTGGCGTGGTTGTTTTCAGTAAGCACAGTTCACAATTAGACGATGAATGTAAGCTTATTCCTCTTCGCGTTATCACCCATCAAGCCACTTGGGACATCGACAGCAACGATTGGCAATTGCCGGCGGCCGGCGGCAGCCAAAGTTTCCGCCGCGGATCCCTCGAGGGCGCGGCTGAGTCCTGCCCCAAAAATCGCATCCACCACCAGTTCCGCCCCGTCGAGCACGGCGGTGACGTGCAAATATTATTGACTGGAGAGCGACGGTCGGTTGTAAGCGTCGTCACCCGGAGCACCTTCTTGACAGAGCAAGCGTGGCGAGTTCGTAGCTGTGAGAGATCTATGCTCTGACGTTTACGATATGGGCTGCTTTGGGAACGGACGCCGGGATTTGGGTTTCGCTTCGGGCGTGATTTCTGGGATTTGCCGGTTGGTCATGTATGAGATGGAAGCAATACTTCTGGATAGCTATACAGGGTTGGCTTTTCAATTTAGTATGTCTTGACCTTTAGAAGTCAAACAAATCAAACGTTTGATTTTTAACAATATTAAAATATTAAATAAATATTAAACCTATGAAGAACACTAAACTAACAATTGGGAGTGCAGCTTGTGCAGTTGCAATGCTCGTGCTCGGAAACAACGCTATTCAAGCGCAAAACCTGCTTGTGGATCCGGGTTTTGAAAGTCATGGAACTGCGGTTGGTGATTGGATCACATTTGGTAACTCATCGTTTTCGACTGCCGAAGCACGCACTGGCACTTATTCAATGCTTAATAATGGTACTGGTGGTTACTCTGTTCCTGGAAGTTATGAAACCTTTGCCTCTGCCCCAGGTCTTGAATATGATTTGACAGGTTATGGTCTTGTTACAGCAGCCCCGGGAGCAGGCAGTTTTGCTTGCTTGCAAATAACTTTCTGGTCCGGTGCGAACGGCACCGGAGCTAATTTGGGCACGGTTGCAACAAGTCCTGGCAATGCCCAACAATCAAATTATCTCACTCCGAGCAGCCCGCTTAATACATGGACATTTCTGGATACTGGAATCGCGCAGGCTCCTGCGGGCGCACAATCACTTCAAGTATTCACGATAGTGATTGATGCGACTCCAACAGCTGCCTACTTCGATGATTTGAGCCTTACCCAAGTGCCGGAGCCTTCGGTCTGGGCGCTCATGAGTATGGGATTGGGCATTCCATTCTACTTTCTGCGTCGACGGAATAGCTAATTCGTTCAAGGTTTTAATAGAAATCCACCCGATCATAATCGGGTGGATTTTTTATTTTATGTTTGGCGAATTTGTTTGTCAGCAACCTCCGGCAAAGCCGGAGGGTTTCCTGTTGGACTAAAGTATGGGATGTAAAAGGGAGTGAAACCGCCGGTTCAATCCAGATGAAGAATGCCGCGTTGCAACGCGGTGGTGGTGGCTTGGGTGCGGTCGCTGGCTTTCAGTTTCGTGAGAATGTGGCCGACGTGTTGTTTCACGGTGACTTCGGCAATCTCCAGCGCGCTGCCAATTTCCTTGTTGCTCCTGCCCCGGGCGATCAGTTTCAGGACCTCGGTTTCGCGCGCGGTGAGTTCGGTGTGGGCCATGCGTTCGGCGAGACGTGCGCCGATGGCGGGCGAGATGCAGCGTTCACCGGAGTGAACGGCACGGATGGTCTGGATCAACTCTTCGCGCGCGGCCGTTTTTAGCAGGTAGGTGCGCGCGCCGGCTTGGATTGAGCGGTAGATGTCTTCTTCGCCATCGTGGGTGGAAAGCATGATGATGACCGCGTCGGGAAATTCTTCGCAGATGGCGCTGGTCGCTTCAACGCCGCCCATGCCGGGCAGCTTCAAATCCATGAGGACGACGTCGGGGCGGTGTTTCCGAAAATATTCAATGGCCAGCGGGCCGGTGGAGGCTTCGGCTTCCACGACCATGTCCGGCTCAATGTTGATTGAACCGGCCAGACCTATGCGGACGACGAAATGATCGTCCACCACCAGGATGCGTATCTTTTTATTCATTGGGAGGAATTCTGTTTTGAGTCGAGGTCCGGTTCAGCGCGACTCGGGGAATGATTTGTCGTCACATCGGTGATGAGGAGCAGGATTTCCGTGCCGTGTCCGGGCCGGCTGGTCAGAGAGAAACGCGCCCCGATTTTTTCGGCGCGTTCCCGCATATCAAGCAAACCAAAATGTCCATCGCTGGCTTGGCCGGCAGCGGGCAAATCAAAACCGCTGCCATTGTCGTGGAGACGAAGTTGGAATTGTGACGATTCATAGCTCAAGGCCACGATGATTTTTTTTGCTCCGGAATGTTTGAGCGCGTTGGCCAATGCCTCTTGCGCGACGCGGAGGAGATTGTGTTCGGTGACGGCGGGAAGTTTGCGCGGCACGCCGATGGATTGAATGGCGATTTCCACGCCCGACGCGGCGGAAAGGGGCGCGGCCATTTCGGTCAGTGCCCCGGCGAGATCGCAGTTCTCCAGCAGGTGTGAGCGCAAGTCCCACACCGAACGGCGGGCTTCGGAAAGACTGCGACGTGTCATATTGCGGGCGAGTCCAAGCAATCGGCGCACGGCCTCGGGCGAGCCGTTTAGCTGCGATTCCACGGCATCCAGTTGTATGGTGATGGCGGCGAGTTCCTGTTCAAGGGTGTCGTGAAATTCGCGCGCAATGCGATCGCGCTCTTCGAGAACGCCCGCGCGCCCGACTTTTTCCTCAATGATCCGGGTTTGCTGGCGGACGCGGCGGCCGAGAACGACCACCCACATCAGTCCGGCGAGCAGAATGAGGGTCATGATCCCGAGCGTCCAGAGCAAACGGGACAAAGTCCACCAGGGAGGTTGACGGATGACGGCAACATCGGCATAGGATCGCAAAAGAATCTGAACGGACTCGGGCGGCAAGTAAGGAATATTGGACGATATTTCCCGCGACTGCGCGACGCCTGGAACCCATTTTCCCGGCGATTGGGCGACGAACACTCCGGTCAGCGCAATCTCGCTGCCAAGCTTTAGGGACTTGAAGTGTTCGTCGGCATGAGAGTTTTCGATGTTCGCCGTAAATATTGAATTGGAAGATTGCAAAACCAAGGTTTGTCGCCCCGCACTTTCAACCAGATTCATCAGGGTGGCATTCAGATGGACGAGCACGCCGGTAAAGTCCTCCGGAGCGTTCAACAGGGTTTCCAAGTCAGCCGGGATTGCCAAAGGCGGTTCGCCATGGCCAATGAGTTGAACCGTGGCATCCTCCAACATTGGAACGTATTGCCCGAGCGCAGAGTAGCCCAAAACCATAACCCGGTCGCCGGGAGCGAGCTTGGCAGTTTGAGCCACCTGCACACAAAGACCGCTCCCTTGGTTCTGGATGAAAAGGGTGCCATCGGCTTTTTGCAACGTCACAACTCCGCTGATCTTCACAAGGTTGCCGTAATAGCCACCGGAATTGAACTGGGCCAGACTGGCGATGGATACCTCTTTCGGTTGCTCGGGGGAGGGCTGTTCGATGACCACATCAGCCAGGCTCGAAACTGCCAGCCAAGGAACGCGCAATTGGCGTCTCATATTGTATCTGGAATAGCACACGCCACGCAGACGAATGGTGGTGTTTATTAACTTCATGATGTCAGGTTCATTAAGATCTTTGACATATGTCCTGACCCGCTGTCCGTTCATGGCGAGGTTTAAATAACGTCTTCCATCGAGAATAGTGGTTGAACGAACGACCCCGCTCACTTCTATCCACTGGCTGTCCTCCAAACCAGTGAACAATTGATCAATGGAGATCTTGCGTGGAACAGGCAATTGCGACTTTCCCAAAACATGGATGGCCGACGCTCTAACGATCGGAGCGTAATCTCCTTTGCCACTGACGCCCACTACTTCGATCTCCTGGCCCGCAGTGATGGTTGTGCTGATGTCTGGAGCGACAAGGACAAATATCCCGGCAGTGGCATCCTGAAAAAACAAATTGAACAGTGACGCGTCGTAGTAAGTCACGACGCCGGACATACGGATTGGAAGATTCTTTCCAGCGGTTTCCGGATCCAATTCGCGAACTTGTTGAGCGTTCGTCAGGCAGGTCAAAGTATTTGCCGGCTGGGACAAAAGCGGTTTCACAGGAAACAGGACCAGCACTAAAAGCGAAAGACAAAACATTCGGAAAATCCCGGCGCTGGGCCGGTCGGAAAACGGTTTGATGAAAACTTTTGCCGTTTCAAAGCTCATGACTTCAATCAAGCCCAATTTGTGGTAAAAACGCATCTCGCTCCGAACATTATTGGATTATAAGGCATTTCGAGGTCGGATTAAAACTATACTTAAGTAGTACTTGAAAGCAAAACCAATGCTTCCGTGACTTGGATGCGGGATGCGTGCATATTATTTTACGTCGTAACCCAGTAAAATATAAACATTTCCTATGAAATCCATAAAACAATTGTTAATCGTTCTCGGCATCGCGGGCATGGTATCCGCTGCAACAGCCCAAACCACCAATATTATCCTTCAAACCGACTTTGATAGTGATGCTAATGAAGGGAATTTTAACAATGACTATGGTTATTGTGTTGCCGGCTCGTCCGCTGGCTCGGCGCTCGCGGGTTATTCCGGAGGCATCACGGCGGGTGCTGGCGTGGGCGGCACTTTCGCCAATTCAATTTCGCCGGATTATACGCTGCTGCCGAGCGATCCGAACTGGACATCCCCGTCTCTGAGTTACGTTTATGCAGTTGTTGGAAACGGCACACAATTCGGTAGCCCGATGACAGCCATTACACCGACGGCGGTTCTAAGCTCGTTTATTTTGAGCGCGGACCTGCAGGTTACAGGGTTGTTGCCGCAACTGACTAATGCCGACGTATATATTACCAAGGTTCAATTTTTGGACAGTGGTAACAACGTCCTTTTTGATTTTGGCGGGGATGTCGGCTTTGTTGGCTCAAACTATGTTCACATTGCCGTGCCTCTTTCTTCGTTGAGTTACGGAGGCGGCTACCCGTACAACCCCTCTGATGCAACCCATCCTATTACTGATTTTACCAATGCCGCTGTAGTTGGCTCAATTGCTGCTTTTACCATCGAATTCGCGGTGGAGGGTCTCCCCGTAGGGGTTATTGGAGGCACCGGCACGAATCTGATCTCACCCCCCTTCGGTTTCACCGACACCGGGGCGCTGAACGTTGATAATATTGAATTGATCCAGACTGGGAATACCGTTCCCACACCCATGCAGGAACAACTTATCTGGCAGGCCAACTTCGACACTACGTTCCCAAATGACGGCGGCATCGGCTTTAGTTACCGCGATGGCGCTAACAGTGCCACCGGAATTCTGACCACAAATGTGGGGGGTGGAGTTGGCGACAGCGCCTCGCTCGAATACACGGTGAACCTTTCATCTTGGAGCAGCACTCCACCCTCCTCCTATTCAGGCTTTGGAGTGGGCGCGACGGAGAGTCCGCTTCTTTATGCGCTATCCTCCACAAACCAAGCATCGTATCGGGTTTATTTGTCAGCTAAAGTGGGAGGAACAAGCGCGGGCATTACCAACGTTCCTGGTGTGATGGACCTGTTATTTTCTGTTCCGCCCGGCACCCTTAACCCGTCAAATGCACAGGAGGCTGTGGTGTTTGATCTTAATCCGACAATGACGTTTGCGACCAATTGGCAGTCATATGTTTTTAACAACATGCCGATAGGAGTCAATAACGGTGGTTCACAGGCCTTGTTTAACAAGTATGTTTCGCAGGTTAACCAATTGGTGGTGCAAGTTGTGCCCCAAGGCAGTCCTAATGTTGCGACGCTCTTTGGTTATGACGCCAATAACACTGTTGATATTGATAACATCAAGGTGGTACAACTTGTCCCGGGCTTGGCGCCCATATCTGTGACCAATACGGCTGGCCAGGCTAAAGTCTATTGGACAGATCCGCCCACCGGAGGTTTTGCTCAACTCCAAAGCTCAACCAATGTCGCTGGCCCTTATCTCAACGTGCCGGGAGCGACTTCAGGCGTGAATTCTCCCTACACCGTTCCGGCTGGGCCAGCACACCAATTCTTTAGAACCATCTGGGTTCAATAAACTAAATGTGAACAGAACAGTTTTTCTGGCAAGAGCAGCCGGTGGTTGTGCGGCAATCATGTTTTTCTTGCTTGCCGGTGAAGGGCATGCGCAAAACATTTTGAACAATCCAGGTTTTGAGACGGGCAGCTTTAACAACTGGACGACCTTCGGTCCCAACAATTACGTTCAATCCGGCAGCCCTGCCCATAGCGGGAACAACTATTACAAAGTTTACGGTCAGTTCAACACCACGATTAATTTCACGGGTGTTTATCAGGAGAACGCCTCGACTCCGGGCGACATCTACTCGGCTGACGGCTGGGCCTACTCAAGTGATAGCGATGAAATCCACGGGAGTGACGCGGTCTGGATTGAAGTGACTTTTCAAGACGCGTCATACAATGCCCTGGCTGACTACCGGTCGGCTGTTGTGACCGGCAACAACATAGCCGGTTTTGGCGGGTTTAGTACCTGGTTCGATTTGCAGATAACAAATCAGTGTTCCTTTACCAACGCTTCGGCTCTGATCCTGTCTCCCGGAACGGTCACCAATGCCGTTGACAATTTGGTGGCGCCGGCGGGCACGGCTTATGTGCGGTATCAAGTCGTTTTTTCGCAGGGAACGGACAATGCAAACGGCTCGATGTATTTCGATGACCTCACGCTGAACCAAACCGGCTACACCCCTCCTCCCGGCACCCAGTGGAACATCGTGTGGAGCGACGAGTTCAATGGCACTTCCATCAATAGCAGTAATTGGACGTTCGAGACCGGCAACAACTACGGCTGGGGCAACCAGGAACGGGAGTATTACACCGGCAACACAAACAACGCCTACGTTGATGGCAATGGCTTCCTGCACATCGTGGCATTGCAGCAATCCATGGGTGGATTCAACTTTACTTCCGCCCGGATGAAAACCGAGGGGCTTTACAGCACGCCAACCTATGGACGTTTTCAATGCGTGCCGCCCTGCCTGCGGGATTCGGCATGTGGCCGGCTCTCTGGATGATGGGGACGAATGACCCCGCGGTTGGCTGGCCAGCCTGTGGAGAAATTGATGTCATGGAAAACAATGGGGATAATACAGCTTTTGTGCAAGGAAGCCTCCACTACGGAACGACCAAAGAAGACGCAACCAACGAGACGGGCATTTACGATCTTCCCAGCGGAGAATCGACAACTAATTTCCATATTTACGAGTTGGATTGGTCCGCCACCTCAATCCAGTGGCTGGTGGACGGTAAAATTTATGAAACCCAGAGCAGTGGGGCGCCTTTCAACGCGCCATTCTTCTTCATCATGAATCTGGCTGTGGGGGGCGACTACACTGGCACTACTAACGATAGCGCCATCGAGGCATCCAACACTTTTCCGAAGGAGATGGTGGTGGATTATGTGCGCGTTTACGAGCCAACAGCGCCTCTGCAGATTTCCGCGACTCAATCTAATGGCGAGTTCGTTTTGAGCTGGCCGACGAACATCGTCTGCCATCTGCAAACGCAGACCAATTCTTTGGTGAGCGGAAATTGGTCTGATCTGAGCGACACCACGAATCCATTTATGACAGCGCCCGGTCCAAATCAATCCAATGTCTTTTACCGATTGGAATCGCCGTAGTAGTGAAGCATGACAGCCATCCAACCGTAAACAAAATGAAACCGGCCATTCTAACAAACAACCGAACTTGTTGCCTTGCTGTGACAAATCTAATTCCACCTTCGCCCGTTGAGAGTCAACCCGGAAAAACTTGCTTCAAAGATGGAGCGTCTGCTCTCTCCACCTCCAGGCGTCGGGTGACAAAACACGAAAAGCGCAGCGTGAACCCTATGTTGGGCGGCGCGTTCGAAGAGAACCTTCATCGCAGACGGGCCTTTACCTTGATTGAACTCTTGGTGGTGATCGCCATCATCGCGATTTTGGCCGCATTGTTACTGCCTGCGTTGTCGCGAGCCAAAGAGAGAGCAAAGCGAATTGCTTGTATGAACAATCTCCGGCAGATCGGGATTGGCATGATTGTTTATGCCGGCAATAACGAAGATTATGTCGTTTCGGCGCTACCGGCGCTTCCCAATCAGCCCCCTTCCACAATCCAGACGTATAACCAAACCGCCCTTACCCCGCCGGCAGCAGGTGCGGCCAAAGACATCAACTTGGATGCGACTGCAACCAATTCCCCTTCAGTTTGGTGTTGCCCGGACCTTGCAGATTATGGGACATCTTACAACCCCACCCCCGGCGGAACGGGAGGGCCTCAATGGCAAATCGGTTATCAATATTTTGGCGGCATCTATTGGTGGCATAACACTTGGTATAATAATGGCCCTGTTAGTGGCTTTATTCCGTCGGCCAGTCCAATAAAGTTGCCCAATTCCAAACCCATTTGGGTACTAGCGTCGGATTTGATTTGTAATTATACGGGAACTCCTATTGGAAACAACCCGTGGGGGGGGAGTACTGGCGGTTTCGTTGCCCACCAGCGGGGAGGCGCGCCATTCCCAGACGGCGGCAACCATCTGACGGTGGATGGTTCCGTGCAATGGATCAAAATTGAAAACACTTTGGCAATCACGACTTTTGATCCTAGCCAATGGAAATACTACTTCTCTCAAGATGACCTTGGCTCGATTAATCCCGCAATAATTATAAAGTTAAAACCATTTCCATAACAAATCATTGGATGTGGACGGTCGCTAAACAAAACACGACTGATGGGAGCTGGCATGGAAAAACACCCAAGCCGAACGCGCCCGATAGTCTTGCTTTACCCGGCATCAAGATGGATTCTATCGCCAAGGGCTCCTCTCCATCGAAGGCGCGAAGAAAAGTCATTCTTCATCCTGCAGGAGCATTGCCAGGAACGGGCCAGGGTTGGCAGCTAAACAAGAGCGCAGGCGAAACGGTTTCACGTTAATCGAGCTTCTGGTGGTTCTTGCCACTGTTGCCCTGCTCGCGGCCATGCTGCTGCCGGCCCTCGCCCAGACCCGGCAGAACTCCCAAACTATTGGTTGCCTGTCCAATGAGAGGCTTTAGTGCCCCCCAAAACACATTTGCGAGCGGCGTCTGTGCGAACGGAATCCTACTTCGGCGAAGCGGCACTTTCAGGCGCTAAAGTATTCACATCTAGGCGGTTCGGCTGTTCTGTTAGCAGCGATTTTGGAGTTGGGGTAAACGGAGTGCGCCCGTCCCCGGGCGCAGCAACGTGGAATGGGCGGTGGTTGGAAAATGTTCCACCGCTGGTAGGAAGTCAATGGCTGCGCCCGAGGACGGGCGCACTCCGGCTTGGCCTCAGCCAACCCGCCACCGTCGGCAACTTCGGAATTCGGGC
>Ga0208034_1001145_pt1 | contig 17217 bp, 22 predicted proteins | sample June2015DPH_8_10_FD_184699 | JGI IMG/M metagenome (GOLD analysis project Ga0208034, IMG submission 184699) | Peatland microbial communities from SPRUCE experiment site at the Marcell Experimental Forest, Minnesota, USA - June2015DPH_8_100... | ecosystem: Environmental > Terrestrial > Soil >...
CTGCGGCGCTTGCGAAGGTAAACCATGCAAGGTTGTCAAGGAAGACTCTGCGATGAGTGGTGAGGGATGCCTGGGATGATTCAAACTGTTAAAGACCAGATTATCGAGCAAGTTGATCGGCTCGCCGAACCTCAACAGCGCCAGGTACTGGAGTTTGCACAAAAATTGACGCCGCCCAGAGGCGTCGCAGGCAAAGACCTTGTGCGCTTCGCGGGAGCAATCGACCCCAAAGACCTCGAGGACATCTCGAAGGTTATCCTCGAAGGGTGCGAAAAGGTCGATTTGAATGGCTGGTAGGGTTCTGCTCGACACCAACATCGTAATTGCCTTATTCGCGGGCGAGGAACGTATCCGGGAACGCCTAGTCCAGCGCCAAGAGGTCTTTCTTCCCAGCACAGTCATTGGTGAGCTGTGCTATGGTGCGCTCAAGTCCGAGCGCGCGGAAGCTAATCTTGCCCGGATTGATGAACTTGCTTCCGTCTGCGTCGTGCTGCCCTGTGACAGAACCACGGCGCAGTATTACGGCGAGATCAAACACTTGCTGAGAACCAAAGGACACCCGATTCCAGATAACGATGTCTGGATTGCAGCCGTTGCGGAACAATAAAGCCTGCCCCTAGCCACCCGTGATGAGCACTTCAAGGAAGTCGACGGCCTTGTCCTGGAATACTGGTGACCTTGGCCAACGCACCATCCACGGCGATTAGGCGTGCCCGCCAAATCCCGCATCTAAGTTATACTGGCTTGGGAGGGGTTCATCGAGACATTGGAATCTAGAAGTCTGCCAGTCCGCACAATCCTGGTCACTATCGGGCTTGTCTTCCTTGCGCAGCCTGCCTTGGCGCAGAGCGAAGCGCCCGACGACGATGCTGCGCAGGAAGCTGCCCGCTTTGCGCGAGCGTACGCCGCGCTCGAGCAGAATTACATGGATGATGTTGACCCGGACCAGGTGATTCTGGAGGGCGGCATCCGCGGCATGTTATCTGCCCTCGATCCGTTCTCTTCTTTTTTCAATCCCGACCAGTTCAAGATGTTGCAAGACCAGGCGCGTGGCCAGGCGCTGGGCTTTGGCTCGGTTCTCTTCGTTCAGCCGGGAAAGATCGTAGTGCTTCAAACCGCCGAAGGCTCGCCCTCGTGGCGCGCGGGGCTTGGTCCCGGCGACGAGATTGTGAGCGTAAACGGAACGCGCATCGTCGAACTCGACTTCAATTCGCTGGTCGAACTGTTGCAGCGCTCGCGCTCGCAGCCGGTGACTTTAGGCGTGATCCATCCGGGCAAGTTTGTTTCTGAGGATATCAAGCTCGTTCCCGCCGAAGTTGCGTTGCCGACCGTGGACAGGTCATTTCTGCTGGCTTCCGGGATCGCCTACGTTCACGTTTCCGGCTTTGAGGGAAAAACACCGCAGGAAGTCACGGACGCGCTCACGCGGCTGGGGAACAAGGGACTGAAAGGCATCCTCCTCGATTTGCGCGACAACCACGGTGGCTTGGTGGACGCCGCCGTCGCCACCACCAGCCTGTTCTTGAAGCCGGACCAGGTGACGCTGACCGTGAAGGGCCGAATCGCCCCCGAACAAGTCCAGCGCACTTTTCAAATGCCGGCGCACTTTGACGCGCCCCTCATAGTCCTGGTTAACGAGGACACCGCCAGCGCCGCGGAAATCTTTGCCGCCGCTATCGAGGAGCACGACCGAGGCCTGGTGGTCGGCCAGACGACTTTCGGCAAAGGCCTGGTCCAAAGCGTGATGCCCCTCAGCGAGAAGTGCGGCCTGGCTCTGACGACGGCACAGTATTTCACTGCCAGCGGCCGATCGATTCAGCGTCCGTTGCCGGGAACAGCGCTCACGGCAGAGGTCAACTCCGTGTCTGCGGCATCGCCCGCCGCGCCCGTGAGTGCCATGCGGCCGGCTGCGTTCGTCACGGGAACGGCGGCTCGATTCCACACCGATGTTGGCAGGCCGGTCTCGGCTGGCGGGGGCATCGTTCCCGATGTGCCTATACCTGACCGCGAGCTCGACCCTTGGGTCACCTTCGTCAATCAGCGCGGCTTCTTTAGCAGTTACGCGTCCGAGTACCTCACCCTGCACGGGAAGGTGACGGAGTCCTTCGAGCCGGACTCTAAAATTCTGGGGGATTTTAAGGACTTTCTCTCGCGGCAGGGAATCCGGACCCCGGAGGAGTATTGGTCGCGCGATGAGGACTATTTGCGGCTGCGGATCAGGGCAGAACTTCTCAATCTGGTTTTCGGCCTGGCCGCCGGCGATGAAGTTGAAGTGAAGGGAGACCCTCAAGTGGAGAGGGCGCTCTTCCTGTTCGACAAAATTCCTTTCTTGCTGAAGGCCCCGGGGCTCAAGACGGGCACCGCTTCCGTCGAAACCGCAAAATGAGAAGCTGGAAACTGGAAGTTAGAAGTTAGAAGTTGGAAGCCAAAAGCGATCCCTTGGCGGCCCGAAGCGCGATCGCGCCTGTTTTTATTCCAGCTTCTAACTTCTCGCTTCTAGCTTTTTCTCTTTGCCAGTTCGCGGAGAATGTCCAGAGTCGCGTCGATTTCAGCTTCGCTGTTATAAATCTGGCAAGAATGCCGGATGCCCAGCGGGTCGCCCACGGATCGGGGCCGCAATCGCCGGCGAGTCCACAATTCATCTTCGACCTTCGTAGCAGGCACGCCTTCCAGCGCGTAGACCACTACCGCCCCCGCCAATTCGGGATGAACGGGCGAGTTGATTTTGGCGCCGGGGATCTGCTGCAATCCGGAGCGGAGCCGGTCGGCAAGAAACCGAATGCGCGCCCGCACCCGTTCGGGTCCCAGGCGATTATGGAAATCGATCGCCGCGTCGAGTCCGGACAAGAGGGCGGGATTCCCCGTCCCATATTGCATGAATCTATACATTCCATCCTTGTGATTATCCCACTCGGCGCTGCAGAGCGTGGTCCAAAACAGGTCCTGCTTGTCGTGGCGGATGTAGAGCATTCCGTTGCCCGCCGGGGCGAGCAGCCACTTGTGAGGGCTGGAAAAATAGGCGTCGCAGCCGATGTCTTTGAGATCCACCTTCACCTGGCCGACGGCCTGCGCGCCGTCGATGATGGCGAGGCATCCGTGCTCGTGCGCCAGCGCCGACAAGCGCTTGACCGGCATCACCACTGCCGTGCCCGAGATAATGTGCGGCACCGCCAGCACACGAGTGCGCGGCGTGATCTGGGCGGCAAAGCGTTGGATGATCTCGTCGGGGTCATTGGCGGGAACGGGCACCTCAACCTGCTTCCACACGATCCCATCGCGCTTGACCCGCTCTTGCCAGCCGCAGACGCCGCCCGGGTGCTCTCGATCGGTAGTAATGACTTCATCGCCGGCTTTCATGTCCAACCCGTGAGCCGTGAAGTTCATGCCCATGGTTGCATTCTGGATCAGCGCGAGCTCAAGTGCGTCGGCGTTCACCAGCTTGCCGAGCTTCTCCCGCAACGGTAGTTGCGGGTCGTAGCCCGAGATCCAGTTCGGGGTCTGAGCGGTGTAGTCCCATCGGCAAACCGTGGCCTGAAGGGTTCGCATTTCCTCGATCACGCGCTCGAGCACAGGGCGGGGCACGGCGCCGATGGTCCCGGTATTGAAGAAGGCTTCGCCGCGAGTAATGTAAAACTGGTCGCGAATTTGATCCCAAAAGTTCGGATCAGATTCCTCCGGCCAAGGCATTGGCGTGCCTACCGCCGGCAGTGCGGGACTCGCTGGAACTGGTTTCGCGTTTGCCTCCGTCGCGGCGGAAAGCAGCGGCGGTGCCAGCAGTGAAGCAAGAAAATTTCGACGGTCTAACATGGATGCCTCCAAGAAAATAGTGGCATGTGGCAAGTGGCTAGCAAGAGCCATCAGCGGTCAGCCGTCAGGTTTCAGCAAACACCGGGCGCCCAGAGGCTTGCTGATAGCTGACTGCTGATAGCTGACTACTTGGCCGCTCTTGCCACATGCCACTTCCCACATGCCACTCGTTTCTCTCACGCCACCGCCACCACCTCAATCTCCACCAGCATCTCCGGATCGACCAGGCGAGTGATGCCAACCATGCTGGTGGCCGGGTGAACCTGGCCGAAGAACTCAGCGTGGGCTTTTCCCACTTCCTCCCAGCGGCTGATGTCGGTGACGTAAATGCGCGTGCGGACCACGTGTTCGAGGCTCAGCCCGAGTCGATGCAGCGCGCTCTCGATGTTCTTGATGGTTTGCACGGTTTGGGCGTACATGTCGCCCGGCCCCACGATCTTCCCGGCGGGGTCAGTAGCCGTGGTCCCCGAAACGTAGACGGTATCGCCCACCTGCACGGCGCGCGCGTAGCCCACCTTGGGCTCCCAGGGCGTACCGGAAAAAATCTTGCTTCGTTTCTGTTTCATTGGCTTCTCCTCGAAATGGCGGTTCGTCGGCTGCAAGGCTCGTCCACTGACGAGCTCACCTACTCCTCTTCAACGTAGCGTCGATGAGCGCGCGCCGACCAGGCAAGGCGGCGGCGCCGTCTCACCAGGGCCTCGCGGTACCGCCTTTTTTCTTCCGCCGTACGCACGATCAGAGGCGGAACTGCCCGGGGCTTCCCTTCATCGTCCAGCGCCACGTAGGTGACGAAGGCCGAACTGGTCTGCTTTTGTTTTCCCGTCTTGTAATCCTCGAGATAAACATTCACCTCCACCTCGATGGAGGTGCGAAAAACCCGCGTCACGCAGGCGCGCAAAATAATCAACTCGCCGACGCGGATGGGATGCGCGAAGTCCAAGTAATCGACCGACGCGGTCACCACCAGGCTTCGCGAATGGCGATGAGCGGCCACCGCGCCCGCCATGTCAATCAAGTGCATCACCCGGCCACCTAACACGTTGCCCAGCGGGTTGGTGTCGTTCGGCAAAACCACTTCCACCATCTCCACTTGCGATTCCGCAACCGTTCGTCCTTTCAGTTCAGCCATCTTCATACGGGGTTCGGGATTTGGGGTTCGGGTTTCGGCCTCCGCAGCGCGAACCCCTCATCCGCCTCGTCATGTTAAACCACATCGCCGCCCATGCGGCGCTCGTCGAAGCGTCTCGCCGCTCGCGGGTGCTTTGCCTTGGCGGCTGTGGCCACTTATACTATTTCAGCCGCTGCCTGCAAAGCAATTCCGATTTGGGGTGGTGGCTCAGTTTGATGGAGAGCCGGCTCGGGAACCCTATTGGGCAGGCCCCAAAGCGCATCCTGGGGTCGCCGCAACTCGTCGCTACAATTCCGAACTGACCCACTGCCCGATCTGGGTCCGTGGCGGCAGGAGCGGCTATACCGACGGTCTCCGACGGCCGTGAACTCAGCGCCCGCCGACCCGATACGTGCCGCTCCATGACTTCGGCTGACAGCGTTTTGCTGTCGGCCCGCCAAGCGCGGCCAAACCCTTGGTCAGAAATCTGCTGACCGCTGGCGTGACAATGAGTCCGGCGGCTGAAGCGCAAGAAAAGATCGGGGAGGATACAGACGAGCGATGGTAGGACATGAAGGACGTTATGTTGTAATATTGGTTTGACAGAGCGAATCGGCGGAATTCGGGGTGAGAACGGGTTGCAAGCCACCCCAAGGAGACACGGCCCATGACCATCGAACTCAAGCCCGAACACCGGAGAATTGTCGAGGATGCCGTCCAATCGGGCCGCTACCGTAGCGTCGATGAATTTCTCGATGAAGCATTTGCGGCGTGGAGAACCAGGGATAAGAAGCCCAAATTCGACAGGGAGAAAGCCCGAGCTGCCGCCGACCGCATCCGCGAATTGCGCAAGGGCGTTTCGCTCGGGGGGCTCACGATTAAAGACCTGGTCAATGAAGGCCGCCGGTGAGCCGGTTTATCCTCGATAATACCGTGACCATGGCGTGGTGTTTCACCGACGAAGCCACGGAGTTCACCGAAACCCTGCTCAACCGCCTCTCGGATCTCACGGACACGGCGCTCGTTCCGGCACTGTGGCTCTACGAGGTGGTCAACGTAGCTGAAATGGCGGTCCGCAAAGGGCGCATTACGAGAGAGAAAGCGACCGCGTTTCTTGAGAGCCTCGCGGACCTGCCGATCGAAGTTGAAGATTTGAGTCGGACCGAGGTGTTTGTGTCCGTCCGGGCGCTGGCAGAACGGTACAGGCTGACCAGCTACGATGCGGCGTACCTGGAACTGGCAATCCGTCACCGGTTGCCCCTCGCGGCATTCGATAATGATTTGAATAAAGCCGCCCGAGCCGCCGGAGTCGAGTTGGTGAAGCCATGAATCGCTTTTCCCGCGCTCTCGTTGACTGTACTCCGGCTTGAAGCCTTGCTGAACGCCAGTCCCCTGCCGATCCGAAACGTCTCGCTCAATGACTTCGCCTGACGGCGTTTCGCTGTCGGCCCGCCAGGCGCGCCCAGACCCTTGGCCAGAAATCGGCTGACCGAGATTACCCGCTTGACCTTCCGAGGGACGACACTCTTTTCGATGCCCTCATGCCGATGTGTCCTCATGCTGGCCGCGAACGCCTGCCCCTCCCGCGAGCTCGACATGATGTTTGACCGCTCGGTGCCCGGCTTCTTCTGCAAAAGGCATCAGATGCTCGCGGATGTAGGTACCGAGGGAACCGATGCGGACGACAGCGATAAACAGACTTCTTCGTTGCTCGTACACCACCTGCGCCAGGCCCTGCATTAATGAGAAAATAATTGGCCGCCTTGATTAACATCGGCGAGTAGCCTAACATTCTCTTACGCAGAAGTAGCCCTCACCATGATTGGCAAGACGATTTCGCACTACCGCATTATCGAGAAGCTGGGGGGCGGGGGCATGGGCGTTGTCTACAAAGGCATCGATACGCTGCTTGATCGCCCCGTCGCCATCAAAGTCCTCTCAGCCAACCTTTCCCAGAACGAATCCGCAATGAACGGATTTCTGCGGGAGGCGAAGGCCGCTTCTGCACTGAACCATCCCAATATTCTTACAGTTCACGACCTGCTTGGGGCTGGGGGAGTCCGTTTTCTTGTGATGGAGCTCGTTGAGGGCGAAACCCTGCGCAGGCACATCGGTAAGAAGGGGATGGACCTCAAGCAGGTTCTAAACATTGCACTAGAGTTAGCGGAAGCTCTTGCCGCAGCACACCGAGCGGGTATTGTTCATCGGGACCTTAAGCCTGAAAACATCATGGTTCGAACAGACGGGCATATCAAAGTAGTGGACTTCGGATTGGCCAAGCTCTTGGTGGCTAAAGCGAAGGTTCAATTGGAAGGGGATTCTGACGCGCCCACACTTCCCCTAACCGGGGCGTGGGAGCCGGGAGTCAACGCGGGGCAAGAACAAAGCCATATCGCGGGCACACTTCACTATATGGCGCCCGAGCAGTTTTCGGGCACGACTGTAGACCATCGCGCCGACATTTTCAGTTTCGGTGTCGTTTTGTATGAGATGGCGACGGGACAACAGCCATTCCAGGGCCACACCACGGCCGAAGTCATCGACGCCATTATCGGCAAAGAACCACGACCCGCCATCGATCTTTCGCCGGCTCTTCCTCCACAACTTCAAGAGCTCATTTCCAAGTGTTTGGAAAAGGACCCGTCCGACCGCTACCAGAACATGGAAGACATCGCGGTGGACATTAAGCGGCTCAAACGGGCATCAGGTACCAGAAGTGGGCCTGTCTCTGTCCCGAGTGGAATCCAACCAAGAGGACGTATCGGCCAGAAAACCACCAGCGTAGCCGTTGCAATTACCACTGGACTGCTTTTTGTGCTTGCAGTCGCAACTCTGGTCTACTTGCACAAGTTCGGTTCGCGAGCGTCCCAGCCAGTGCAGCTCGGCCAATGGGGAAAGGACGTGGAAAATGCAGTAATCTCACCCGACGGCACTACGATAGCGTTCGACAGCGATGCGACGGGACAGCGGGAGATATATGTGATGCCCGCAGCGGGCGGCGATGCAGTTCAACGCACCAGCGGCGAAGGCGACAAGAGTGATCCTCGCTTCTCGCCGAACGGATCACAAATTGTATATTCGTTAACTAAAGAGGAATCGAAAGAGATTTGGACTGTGCCAACCCTCGGGGGCCGGGAAGTCAAGTTTATATCTCCAGGCCATCTTGCCGATTGGTCTCCAAACGAAGACGAGATCGCCTACGGTCGGGAGCAAACCGGAGAACTCGCGTCGGTCTGGATTGCGGACTCTTCCGGCCGTGACCAGGGCAAAATATACAGTTCTCGTTTTGAGTATATAAATGGTTTGATCTGGTCACCCGACGGGAGGTGGATCTTCATAAACACTGAGGAGGCGCCACTGATTGTGCGTCCTGACGGGTCGTCCTTAGTCAACTTGAAAGCCAAAATGGACCCCTCGATTGGGTCCGTCTCATGGTCTTCCGATGGGCAATATTTGCTTTACAGCAGCCGCCAGGATCACATTTTGAACATTTGGAAGCTTCGAGTTCCGGTTGGCGAACCAGAAAGAGTCACGAGCGGGCCCGGCGACGACTTTGATCCAATGCCGCTCCCAGGCGGAAATGGGCTAATCTACGTCCACGGACAATTACAACAAGAGATTTCAGTCCATTCAGTTCGGGGCGGGGGCGAAGACCAAGTAGTAAGCGGTGGTTGGTTCGGTGCCCCATCGATATCCCCTGACAAAACGCAAATAGCGTACCTCCAAGAAGAACCGGGCGCCGTTGGGACTGGATCAGCATGGATTGCTGGAATTAACGGGCAAAACCCCACAAAAATCGCGACGGAGAACAACCCTTATTCACTCGTTTGGTCTCCCGACAGCAAGCGGCTGGCGTACTCAGCTCTCGTGGGCCCCGAGACGCCGGAGCATTACCACATATTTGTTCTAGACCTGGCCGATAAAAGGAGCAACCCGATCACCAACGGGAATTCGGACGAATATGTTTGCAGTTGGAGCCCAGATTCCCAGACTATTCTATTCGTGAGGTCCGCTGCCGGAACGGACATTCTGACGAAGCTTACCCTAGGCAATGGGGTCCAATCCGTCATCGGGCAAAACTTCGAATCCGGGAGTTATTCGCAAACTGGCAAGTGGATCCTTGCAACCGGCTCGACTGACGTGCCGAAGGCAAACGGGCTTTGGGTCATACCTTCAGCGGGAGGTGCCCCCAAGAGGATCTACTCCCAGGCTGTGGGCGCCGCTCAATGGGCGCTCCGAGACCACGCAATTATTTTTAGCATTCCCGGCACTCGCAAAGGAAAGATACAGCTTTGGAAGCTTGAGGTAAGCGATGGCAACAATATTGGAAGCCCTTCGCCTTTTATCAGCATTCCCTCGACAACAAGCGTAGGCAACGAATGGGAAGCGACCGACGATCTTTCGCTCGTCGTCTATCCAAGACCGCGCAATCAGGTGAACTTCTACAAGCTGATAACCGGCCGCTAGTGGCTGGAACGCGGGTAGCCTCGGCACGCCATTCCTGCCGTGGGCTTGTCGATGTCCGGAATCCGCAGAGCCGACAGCACAAGAACCATCCCGTGGCGACCGGCTCGCGCAACCGGTGTTGCTCACTGAACTGTGTTGGATTATCTCAAGAGTTCGAAGGGGCTTGCGGCGCGTTTCACGGGCGTCCCGCCCGTGAGGTAACGAAGATCACGGCCAAGATGGCCGTGCCACGAGAATGGGCAACACAAACGGGTTGTCGCATTTCTTTGTGCGCTCGCGGGTGCCGCATACCTGCCGATGTTTTTTATCGGCAGGTGTGCGCCAGAGAGGCCTGTAATGCTGGCGTGTCCGAGCTGAGGCACTGCTATGGTCTCAATAGGTAGAAGTTCGGTGGATGACAGTAAGACACACCAGCGCGTCGTCGCGCGGCAGGCGTACTCTCATCGCGCGCAGGGCCACGCCATGGCGTGCCCCTACGGTTCGGCCGAAGCGCTTAGTTCCTAGACCTTAGTTCCTGGCAGGTGAGGCAGTATCGGGCCCAGGGAAGTGCCTGAAGACGATTGCTGGAGATTTCTTCTCCGCACCCATCGCAAAGACCATAGGTCCCTGCGGCAAGCTGCCGCAGCGACCGGTCAATATCCTTCAGCATTCGCGAGCGAAGATCAAGCGTCACCGCCGCAACATCCTGGATTACGGACTTCACCGCGAACTCATCGGCGTCCGGAGTCTGGATGTTGGCTGCAAGGGCCTCGGGCTCTCTCTTCACCGAAGCGAGAAGCTCGTTGCGCTTCTTGAGTAAGAGGGCCTTGTACGTGCCCTTTCGAGTTTTGATTGTTGCCGTTGCCATCAAAATATTAATTCCTCATTCTCTTCCGGGCTGGCCTCGTGCCGAACCAAGCCCTTTAATCGCGGTTACATCAGATGGAATTCAGGGGGCCCAGGTTGCATAAAATTCGAAGTTTTTTTTCGAGAGAAACTTAACTGTTTTGTTTGGCTTCCAACGAGTCCCCCGGGAGACGTGGTAGAATCCGTCCGTCGCTGAGTCAGGGAGAGCGGCACGGGCGTCTCGCCCTTGATTTAGAGACGTGGCAGAATCCCTCCGACCGCGGGTTCCTGCCGTCGCCCGGACGAGGTTTGCAAATGGCAGCAAGCGGGAAGGCGATGCTCGACCGCATTCGGATGGCCTTGGGGCGGCAGGAGGCGAGCGCCCCGGAGTCCAGAATCACCACGCTGCCGCCTGCCCGGCTCGAAGGCGTGATGCCGCCCATTGCACCCGAGGACCGAATTTCAAAGTTCGAGGCGGAATTCAAAAATGTAGCCGGCTGCCCTCACCGCGCCTCGAGCCGCTCAGAGCTGGAGGTGATTCTTGGAACGATCATCCAGAATTCCGAATCCCGCTCGGCGGTTCTGACGCGAAATCCGATACTGCGACATTTGGAATTGGCGGCAATGCTGCGAGCGCGGGGAATCGCCGTGGCCGAGTGGCCGGTGGCCTCTTCGGAAGGCTCCTCGCCGCCGGCGCCGGCGGGCGAACGGGGCGCTTATCGCCAACAATGTTTCTCGGCCGGAGTGGGCATCAGCGGCGTCGATGGCGTCCTGGCCGAAACAGGAAGCCTGATTTTAAGCAGCGAAACCGAGGGTAGCCAGCTCGCGTCTCTTGCGCCTCCGGTCCATGTAGCTCTCTACCGCCGCGAGCAGGTGGTGAGCTCTTTGGATGATGCGCTGGAGAAGCTCACGCCGTCCGCCGGGGCGGCGCCAGGAGCGGAGCCACCGGGGTCTGCGAGAGGACGATCCATTGTGTTCGTCACTGGCACGAGCCGCACTGCCGACATCGAGCAGATTCTGATTCGCGGCGTTCACGGCCCGCGCGATGTCCACGCCATTCTCGTGGAGGAAACGTGCCTCGCGGAATTCGGCGCGGCGCAGAAGTAATTTCGAGTATCGGCGGCGCGAAGCTGATTTCGATTCTTGCCGCTGGCCAGTTCCGGTTAGTTCACGACTTTCGACATGGGGTAAGATAGACTCGGCGCAAGGACAACGACGATGACTTTGCTCATGGAAGAAATCGTTCAGCAGCCGGCGGCGTTGGCGGCGGTGCGGAAGTTTTACACCAGCCCGGGCGCGGTTCCGGAGAAGAGTCTCAAGAAGTACTGCAAGCGATGGCCACCGACGGTAGTCTTCACCGGCATGGGATCGTCGCTCTTCGCCGCCTATCCAGCGCAAGCGTATCTCACCTCGCTGGGCATCCGGTCGATCGTCTGGGAGACCGCGGAGTTGCTTCACTATCACCTCAAGGCGCTGAAAGAGGACACACTCCTGGTGGTCGTCTCGCGCTCGGGAGAGACGGTGGAGATCGTGCGCTTGCTGGACAGCCTGCCGAAGAGAATGTGCGTGCTCGCGGTGTGCAACGTGGAGGCCAGCACGCTGGCGCGGCGAGCCACTCTCTCGCTCCCCATGCTGGCGGGCGAGCAAGCCACGGTGGGCACGAAGGCTTACATGTGCGCGGTCGCAGTCTTGATGTACGTCGCCTTTGCTCTGGCGCGAGGAGACAATCGTTCGTTCACTGAGACCATCCTGCACGCCATCGATATGCAGGAGCGCATCCTGGAGAGCCGCGACATTCTGACCTCGCCCACCATCGAGTTCTTCAATGAGCCGCCCTACGTCGCACTGCTCTCGCGCGGGGCCGACCTGGCTTCCGCGTACCAAGGCGCGCTGATGTTCAAAGAAGTCGCGCGCCTCGCGGCCGAGCCCATGAGCGCCGCGCAATTCCGCCACGGCCCCATTGAGATCATCAATCCCGCTCACCGCTACGTCATCTTCGCGCGGCAGGGGCCGCAGAAGGGCGGCGCAAAGACGGCCAGGTTCCTGCTGAAGCTGGCGCGCGACATTCAAGCGCACAGCGGGCGAGTGCTGCTCCTGAGCGACCTGCCTTTCGACTTGATCCCCAACACCTGCCTGATCCAAGTCGAGCCGCTGCGCTGGGGCATGGGCACGCTGGTCGACATTCTTTACATCCAACTCCTCGTCCACGATCTCGCCGTTCGCGCCGGCCTCGAACCAGGCAAGTTCCGGATTGCCGAAAGCGTGACGCGAGTGGAATAGCCTTCCCACGAGTTGCATAGACTTTTCGGAATATGAAAATTTTGATGGCCTATGAAAAATGGAAGCGGTGGGGCAGAATGCCACACTTTTCCCAAAATCGCAAATCTCTGCAAATTTTATTTCCGCGCAAGCTCTTTATTTGCGTTACTTAGAAAAATTAGTTTCAAAAGTTTCAAAAGTTTCAATAGTTACATTTGGCGGGTCGTGGTTTGGTGTCTATTATTACGTTACTAATATACCAAAAGTAATATTCAACCCAAGGGCTCCTGCCGCACTGGCGGTCTAGCGGCTCGTCGAACGACTGATGAAAAACTCATCAGCCCGCCGCTTGCGCTGCGTGAATGTCGACCGCGCGGACGAGAACAGGGGGGATTCAGGAGTAGGGACCCAGGGTTCGGGTGTCGAGTTGTCTTACGACGGCGGCGCCACTTATGTCGCTCCGTACAGACCACCCTCTCTGTGCCTCAGCACCGCACGCGTCAGTCCCAATTCTTCACCTGCGGCCAGACTTCGTTCAGGGGCCGCTTGAGGCCGCGGCAGTAGAAGACGTCGAAATGCTCATAGGGCATGGAGTAGGGGTGATAAACGCTGGCGACCTTCCGCACAAACGCGAATAGCTGTTCGAGCCGTTCCTGGCGGTCGTCCATCACGATCATACTCTCTCCGGTGTAACCACGCGGTCCCCAGAGGAAGTAGCTCTGATGCCCACTGATAGCGGGCGGCAAGCCGTATTTTGGGCCAAACAGGTCGATAGCTCCGGCTTGCCCGTAATTCTGGCCGAAGATGGCGGTTTGGGGACGGACTTCCGGCGGCAGGTTGTTATAGACGCGCGCCACGGTGGCCGCCATCTCCTCCCAGCCGAACTGGTCGGCAAAGATTTGTGGCAGCGGGCCCAGCTTATGAGTTTCAAGCCGAGGCGGCTGGAGATGCAGCGCATTCGTGTATCGAACGTAAGTTTCGGGTGGCAGCACTGGAATCACGAGCGGCGAAAGCACCGCGCCCGCCACAATCATGAGGGCGGGGTAGGCGAGCTTCAGCCATGCGTGTCGGGGCTGCCGAAGCCACGATTCCCACATCACGCTGCCGCCGGCGAACAGCAGCGGGAAGGCAGGATAGAGGTAGTAGATGCGCGGGTTGAGAGTGATAATGACCGCCGCGGTGAAGACCCATGCCCAGCCCAGGGCGCGAAACGGCTTTCCGCGTGCCGAAAAGAGGTAAAGCCAGAGGCCCGCCAGCCAGATGGGCAGAGTCAAGGGAAGGAGTGTCAGGATTTCCTCACCGAAGAATGCCAGCGGTCCGAGAGGCACGTCGCGCCCGATGCGACGGATATTGGCCTGCAATTCCAGAAATGGGAAGTGATGGCGGACATTCCATAGGAGGTTCGGCACGAAGATCAGGAAAGCGATCGCGCCGCCGATCCAGATCCAGGGGCTCAGGAGCGAGCGGCGCTGCGGCGTCAGCAGCATGCCAACGACGATCCCTGCACCGAAGATCAGCATGGAGTATTTGTTTTCGATGCCGAACCCCGCCAGGATGCCAAACCATATCCAGAGCTTCTGATTTCCGGTCTTGACGATGCGGATGAACAGGTAGGCGCAGCCCATCCAGAACAGCGGCTCGAAGGCGTTCATGGTCAGCAGGCTGTCAGCCCCAAGAAAACCCGGGGCCACCAGGGCGGCGATGGCAGCCAGGCCCTGGGCAAAGCGCTTCCCGCCCAGCTCGCGGGCGATCAGGGCGGTAAGAGCAACTTCCGCTGCTCCCGCCAAAGCGGGGAATAATCGGATGGCCGGAAGCGAATCGCCAAGCAGTGAGCGCGCCATCCAGGTGATCAACGCAATCAGCGGCGGCTGGTCCACGTAACCCCAATCCAGGTGCCGGCTACACGCGAGGTAATACAACTCGTCAACGAAATAGCCGTAATGCCGGCCGGCATACAGATGGACCAGCAGCTTGCAGGCGGAGAGGCAAAGGATTACCGCGGTGGCGGCAGGCACCCGGTGGTTCTGGTGTCCAGCGTCAAGGTTCGAGGTGGATGAGGGGCTCATCAATCGTGAAACTCACTTATACAACTTCTTCGGAGAGAGAGGAAAGCTTCCACCGAAGCGTGAGAGGACCTCAAGAAAAGTATGTTGACCGGGCCGGTTGCGCGGAGGCTCTTGCTCATTCTGGAACATGCCGATAGTATAGGCATGATGGGAGCTGCCGCAGTCGCATCCGCCAACTCAACTCAGCACGTCATTCACCAGGGCGACTCGCGCTCTCTCGATTGGATCGATTCTGGTTCGGTCCATCTCGTTCTGACTTCTCCGCCATACTGGACGCTCAAAGAGTACCCGCTTCGAGAAGGACAGCTAGGTGCGGTTGCGAGTTACGACGAATTCCACGACGAGCTTGAAAAGGTCTGGAAGCACTGTTTCCGGGTGCTGGTTCCCGGTGGCCGTTTGGTCTGCGTGGTCGGAGACGTGTGTTTGTCGAGGCGCAAGCACGGCCGGCACTCGGTCATGCCCATGCACGCGGACATTGTTGTGAGGGCTAGGAAGATTGGATTCGACAATCTCAGCCCGATCTTCTGGTACAAAATCGCGAATGCGAGCTACGAAGTGGAAAACGGGTCAAGCTTCCTGGGAAAGCCTTACGAGCCAAACGCCATCATCAAAAACGATGTTGAGTTTATCCTGATGTTGAGGAAGCCGGGCGGCTACCGCCAGCCGACCGAACAGCAGCGGATCGCATCCAAGTTGACCGAGCAGGAATACCAGGAATGGTTCCAGCAGGTTTGGAATGGTTTGATGGGAGAGTCCACAAAGGAGCATCCCGCCCCCTATCCAGCAGAACTGGCATATCGCCTGGTCAGGATGTTCTCCTTCACGGGCGACACGGTGTTGGACCCGTTTATGGGTACAGGAACGACACTGCTAGCAGCGGGCCGCTGCGGCAGAAACAGCATTGGAGTTGAGATCGAGCCCGCTTATGTGAAGAAGGCCAAGGTGAGACTGGAAACCGAATTCTCTTCCCTCTTTGACGAAGGGCGTCCGTCCATCATCGTCCGGTAAATCTCTTTTTGTAAAGGTCGCAAATCCGCTGGATGAATTTCCCATAATGGACGGGGTTGTCTCGCTGAGGCGCCAGCTCGCCAGTCACGAGTTTAGAGGGATTTATGCCGTCGTAGTCCACCACGATCACCGCAAGCGCTTCTGGAAGTTCGCCAGGATCATCCGGAGTGTCCCTAAGCGGAATCTTTTCAAAAATGGACACAGTGTCTTTGACTACTTTCTCCATCTTGAACTTGGGCCTGACTAGGCCCTTGGCGAACGCGTCAGGATTCTCATAGAGCGGCGAAACGTTTACGATCACGATTGCCCCCGCAATGCACTTGCGGTTGTGGTTGTGCATGTGGTTTGAGTACGCGATGATGTCGCCGTATCTGTTCTTTCTCGCCTTGCCGTGCGCGGTCATAATCGTTTTGTGCTCAACGGACACGCGGACCGCGATCTTCGGGCTATCTCCGGCTTCGCAAAGCACAAGATCAATGGAACGCTCGGCAACCGTCGTTTGAACCGCAGGGTTTTTCTGTGGCTTCAACTCCCCTCGATTGAGGGCGGATCGCAGGGCAGGACAACTTTCTTGCAAATCGGCAACGACGAAATCGGATAGCGCGTCGGAATTGGCTTGGCTGCGTGGGTTAAAACCCAAGTGAGCATTCACCCATTCAATGTAGGATTTTGGTGCTCGCAAAGTGGGCGAACAGTATCACGGGAAGGGCGAAAATAAAAGACGCGCGGGAGAGGTGATGACCAGGAAAGCCGCAGACCTTACAAACGGAGGTCTGCGCTGCTTGCCGAGACCGGCGCGGGGGTTGGGACGACTGCGGATGAGTTCCGAAGGGATATTCGTATCGAGCAGGAAACCGCTCATAGATCAATCGGACGTCCGGTAGAGGGGTTGCGGCCGAAATCCGCGTCATCCGCGAGACCCCTTACTGGTTCGAACACGTCCACGAGGCTTTTTCGTGCCCGCCTCGCCGGCTCCGGACCAGAAGACTGAAGCGCCTGAAAGACAACATCCTCCGCGTCCTTAAAGGCGCCGCTCTGGAGACGCTGGTTAATCAGCGCCTCCACCTCCGGTTTGGTAATCTGGATGGTCAATCGAGTCTCCTTTTTCAACGCTACTCTACTCCCACCTTACCTTGCTCCCGCGCCCTGAGTCAACATTGCCAAACATGAACTCAACTGACCCTAAGGGCAAGCTTTGGCTCTGGGTACCAACTTTTCTCGACCGTTGTCCCGAGGTGGAATGGCACGTGATCCTGGACAACTACGGGACGCACCAAAAATGTGACGCTTGGTTGGCCGCGCATCCTAACGTTCATTTCCATTTCACCCCCACCTCGGCCAGTTGGTTGAACCAGGTGGAAATCTGGTTTGGCATTTTATCCCGCAAGGCCTTGCGCAGTCTGAGCAGCAAGAACACGGTCGAACTGCGGCAGGCCATCGAGAGGTTCATCGCTGCCTATGCCCAAAATGCCAAGCCGTTCAAATGGCGGAAGCGCCAGGTGAAAGGCGCGCAGCTTCGAAATACTATCGTTAATTTACGCAACTGAGCACTAGCGTTTGGCGCGCCGCCGGAAAGGAATCCCGACGATGGCGATGATCGCGATCCCGGCGATCGCGTACCACGCGTAGGGCATTAACGGATTGCCGATGGGCAACGTCGCGTTGGCCGGTATCAGT
>Ga0208034_1001153_pt1 | contig 17142 bp, 15 predicted proteins | sample June2015DPH_8_10_FD_184699 | JGI IMG/M metagenome (GOLD analysis project Ga0208034, IMG submission 184699) | Peatland microbial communities from SPRUCE experiment site at the Marcell Experimental Forest, Minnesota, USA - June2015DPH_8_100... | ecosystem: Environmental > Terrestrial > Soil >...
CGGCGCACCGCCAGCTCCCGGTAGGCTTCGGTAAACTTCCGGTACTTCGACCTCTGACCCATTTGCAGCTCCCCTTTCCCTGCAAACTGTCAATTTACAACCTGTCTCACTTTTGGGGGTCAGTCCAAAGCTTGTCAATCCCTAACCACCGCCGCACCTGGCTCATCCCACTCATTCCAAACCAGATATTTCTTTCGCCAACTTTGCATTCTATTTCCACGTCTCGGCGCATACTCATTCCATGATTGTTCAGCCACGACTCCACTGCGGGCACACGAACTCGTCGCCGCGGGCGCGCTCGCGCGCCCATCTTCGCGCGTCATGGCTCGAGAGCTTTCACCTCGTCGGGCTCAGCGGCGAGAAAATAAATAAAGAAGAAAATAAAAATTTTCTAGCCGGAAAAGTGATGTTAACGCCTTTGGAATCAACAACTCTCTCTCAAAATCGTCGACGAATTTCGTCGATTTTTTGAGCCGCTTCGGCCCCGGTTAGCCCCAAACCGCGACTGCACGATATCCCTGCCTCCCGGCTGACTCGCACCGCCATCAAGTACGCTGATAGTCAGCGAATCCAACGACTCCCTTGACCGATTGCGCCCAAACCGCCTCAGACCTCCAAACCTTTAAGCTCACCCTCGCTTACGACGGCACCGATTTCCAGGGCTGGCAGATTCAACCCGGCCTCCCGACCATCCAGGGCGAACTGCAGGCGGCGCTCGCCCGCGTCACCGGCGAGTCGCCTCTCCCTCAGGGCTCAGGCCGCACCGACGCAGGCGTCCACGCGCTTGCCCAGGTCGCCAGCTTCCAACTCCGCGCTCCCATCCCGCCCGAGAACCTGCATCGCGCGCTCAATCGCACTCTCCCCCCGTCAATACGCGTCTCCAAAACCAGTGCCGTGCGCAGCACATTTCATGCGCGGCATTCGGCTATTGCCAAAACCTACGAGTACCGCATCCTTCGTGCGCCCCACTGTTCTCCGTTCCTCGCGCGCTACGTCTACGCATGTTCAGTCCCGCTCGACTTCGACACGCTCCAGGCCAGCGCGCGCCTCTTCGTTGGCGAGCATGACTTCAAGAGCTTCGCCGCGACCGATCCCGATCTCACGTGTCGAAGCTCCGGTCCGCCAGCTGTCCTCGTGCAAAACCAGGAAGAAACCATCCGCACCATCTTCGCGTCGGATTGGGAACGGCACTCCACTCCCGACGGCGACCTGCTTGTCTACCGCGTTCGTGGCAACGGCTTCCTGCACCACATGGTGCGCAATCTCGTCGGCACCATGATCGACGTCGGCCGCGGCCATCTCGCGCTCGCGGGAATTCCCGCAATCTTCGCCGCCCGCGCGCGTTCCGCCGCCGGCCTCACCGCTCCTGCCCGCGGGCTTTTCCTGCACTCGGTCGACTACCCTGCCGAGGAGCTCACGTAGCTCTTCGATCAAGCGCCAGTGGTCCTCAATCTGCCGCTGCTCCATCGCGCATCCTGCTACTCTGAATGCACCTCGATGCCCGTTCTCTCCGCAAGCTCGGCCTTTTCGCGCGTCACCTCTCTCGCCGCGCAACGGCCCATCCACGCCGCGTTTGCCTGGCTGCACGCAAATCCCAAAACCATCATGGACTGGCAGGTGGCGCTCGCCGCCATTCCCGCGCCAGTGCACAATGAGCAGGCGCGCGCCGCTTGGCTCGCCGCGCGCTTGGCTGATATGGGCCTGCGTTCCATCGAGATCGACCTGGCCGGCAACGTGATCGGCATTTTGCCCGCCACCAGTCTGCCCCCCGACTCGACAGGCCCCGTGGTTCTGCTCTCCGCGCACATCGACACCGTTTTTCCCCTCGGCACGCCGATCCATCCCCTGCTCGACGGCGACCGCCTCGAGGCTCCCGGCGCCAGCGACAACGCAGCCGGTGTTGCGGGCATGCTCGCCGTCGTCAGCGCGCTGCTTCACGCCTCTGTGGAATTGCCCGTGCCGCTCGCGATTCTGGGCAACGTCGGTGAAGAAGGCGAAGGCGACCTGCGCGGCGTGCGTCACGTCTACGAGCACAGCACGCTCGCTCCACGCATCGCCGCACACATCGTTCTCGACGGCCCCGGCTCCGACGCTGCCGTCACACAAGCCCTCGGCAGCCGCCGCTATCAAGTCACCATCACCGGGCCCGGCGGCCACAGCTTTACTGACGCGGGCGTGCCCAACCCCATCGCCGCGCTCGCTTCCGCGTTGGCTGCTGTTGCCGAGACGCCTCTGCCCGAAGTGCCCCGCACCACGCTCAACATCGGCACCATCCACGGCGGCATCAGCGTCAACTCGATTCCTGAATCGGCGCAGGCCACCGTCGATTTCCGCTCCACCGACCCCGCCCAACTGGTGCGCCTCGAAGTCGCTTTCCATCGCGCCGTTGAGGATGCCGTCGACCACTGGAACGAAAAGTCCCGCTTCGACGGCGCTGGGCCGCGCTCGCGCTTGACCTTCGCGGTCAACAAAATTGGCGACCGTCCCGCCGCGCAACTGCCCGGCGACTCCCCGATGCTGGCCACGCTGCGCGCTGTCGACCGCCACCTCGGCCTGCGCACCGACCTCCGCCTCGGCTCCACTGACGCCAACATCCCGCTGGCGCTCGGCGTGCCTGCGCTTTCCATGGGCGCAGGCGGCGAGGGCGGCGCCGCGCACACTCTGCACGAGTGGTATTCGGCTCGCGACCGCGAGCTCGCCCTCAAGCGCGTGCTGCTGCTCACCCTCGCCATGCTGGAGTGGGCCGCCGAACAGTAACGCCGGTCTCCAGACCGGCTGTCGTGCCGGCCTCCACGCCCGCACTCCTCGCGCGCCACTTTGTAACGCCGGTCTCCAGACCGGCTGTCGTGCGGGCGTCCACGCCCGCACAAACGAGATCACCGCCGAGTTTTGAGCCCTTCAGAAAGAACTGGCGTCGCAAACAAATCAACGCAAACTTCAGGTCACGCAACAACCAGACCGCGTTAGCGGGCGGCAAGACGGTAGCCCCAGGCGTGAGCCTGGGGTAACTGTCGATCAAAACGGGCCCAGCCCGCTTCAGCGGGCGAAAGATCCATTCGCCTCTCCGCCCCTCCACGCACTCGACCATTCCCTGGCGACTCTTTTCCTCTTTGCCGCGTCTAATCTCTCAAGGTGCAGCCTTGTCGTGGCTTCGATTGGCGCACCCCGCGGAAGCGTTGGCTCAACCCGGATCACCTCGCGGTTGGCTATACTAAGAGTTGGCGCCGTCCACCAAATCGGCGTAGGGCGCGGTGCCCGCTCAAGAGGTCAGAGAATCGTATGAACTTGATCTTGCAACGGCTTCGCTCGCGCCGTCTTGCCTCGACATTCGTGTTGCTGGCCGCAGTTTCCGCTGCGGTGATCATCGGATCTTTCGCCGCTCATGGCGTCCGCGGGCAGGAAAGTCAGACAAGCTCGAACGACGCCACTCCCCTCAAAGTCATCACCACGGCCACGCCGCCCAATGACTTCGTCCGCATCGCCAAGGCGGTCGGCCCGGCAGTGGTGAACATCAACACTGAGACTCTGCCCAAGCAGTCTGACAATCACGGCCGCCGCTTCCGTCAGTTCCGCCAGCAGCCCAACCCGCAGAACCCCGGCGGCGATAACAACAACGATCAGGGCCCCGACAACTTCCAGGACTTCTTCAACCGCTTCTTCGGCGGCCAGGTTCCCGCGCCCGACGATGGCGATAACGGCGGCGGCGTGCAGGAATCTCTTGGCTCCGGCTTCATTGTCGATCCCAAGGGCTACATCATCACCAACAATCACGTCATCGACAAAGCCGACAAGATTTACGTCAAGCTGTCCACTGACCCTGACACGCAGGACCTCGGCCGTCCCGCTCGCGTCATCGGCGTCGACAAGGCCACCGACCTCGCCGTCATCAAGATCGAGACCAGCACGGCGCTGCCGACGGTCAAAATGGGCAACTCTGATACGTCGCAGGTGGGCGATTGGGTCGAGGCCATTGGCAGCCCGTTCGAGCTTGCGCAAACCGTCACCGCCGGCATTATCTCTGCAAAGAACCGCACCATCGACCAGGGCGCGCCGGGCCAGTTCCAGCACTTCATCCAGACTGACGCGGCCATCAATCCCGGCAACTCCGGCGGTCCGCTCCTGAACATGAACGGCGAAGTCATCGGCGTCAACACCGCCATCTACACGCAATCGGCGGGCTACCAGGGCATCGGCTTCGCCATGCCCTCCAACACGGTCGTATCCGTTTACAACGACCTCATCAGCCCCAGCCACAAGGTGACGCGCGGCTCCATCGGCATCTCATTCCACGAGGGGCTTTCCAGTTCCGTCAATCGCGTCTATGGCTTCAAAACCGGCGTTCTCGTGCAGGAAGTTCAGCCCGGCGGACCCGCCGACAAGGGCGGCCTCAAGCCGGGCGACATTATCAACACCGTCGATGGACGCTCCATCAAGGACGGCGACGATCTGGTGAACGAAATCGCCAGCCGACGTCCCGGATCAACCATTCGCCTCGGCTTCATGCGCGAAGGCAAACCGCAAGATACGACCGTGACCATCGGCGATCGCGACAAGGTCTTCGCCGACGTCAACAATCCTCAGCCCAATAACGATCAGGAAGGCGGAAGCGGCGCCGGCGAAGCCAAGCTGGGCCTGGTGGTGCAGGAGGTTCCGGCAAACACTTTGTCACGCATCCACACGCCCGGCGTCATCATCGAGTCGGTCCGCACCGGCTCATTCGCTGACCTCCAGGGCCTTGAACCCGGCCTCGTCATCACGCACGTCAATCGCCTGCCCACCGCCAACAAGGAACAGTTCGATGCGGTGGTCAGCAAGCTCAAGACCGGCGACGACGTCGTCTTTGAAATCATCGACCCCAGGCATCCCGAGCAGGGCATTAACTATATCGGCGGGGTGTTGTAACAGGTCCGGATCGGAACCGGCGGCAAACTCAAGCTGCCGGCGCCGGTGTCTAAAGTAATGAATTCAATACAGCTAATCCTTTTTGCCCTTGCCGCATGGCTACACCTTGGTTAAACTCTTACGAAGAGCTCTTCAAAATCACACGTTGTTTCGGGTGGTACATAAGATGTTTTCATCTCATGCACGATTAGCGTTTCTGATTTCCGCGGCACTTCTTGCGCCGCCCGCATTCTCTGCGAGCGTTCACCACTCGACGCCCCGCAGCCACACCAGCACCTCGCATCGGAGTTCCAGGAGCAAGAAGTCGCTTCGTGTGCGCGGCCAGCAGGCCATTCAGCCCGATCGCGTGATGCAGATTCAGCAGGCGCTCATCCGCGAGCACTACTTCACCGGCGAAGCCGACGGCCAATGGAATTCCGCAACCATCGGCGCCATGCAGAAGTATCAGGCCGATCACGGCTGGCAAACCAAGCTCATGCCCGATTCGCGCGCGCTAAAGAGCCTCGGCCTCGGCCCCGATTACTCTACTGCCATCAACGCTCAGGGCTCCAGCTTCTCCGGTCCTCCGCCCCCCGGCTCCGCGCCGCCGTCGCAAACCGCTGGATTCGTCGCCGCCTCCGGCGTCAATCAATAACACTCAGCAATAGTCAGAGCTTCTCCACCGCCAGCAATTCGTCCATCGTCTCGCGCCGCCTGATCAGCCGCGCCTTCGATCCCACCACCAGCACCTCCGCCGCGCGCATCCGCGAATTATAGTTCGAGCTTTGCGCCATGCCGTACGCGCCCGCGTCGAGCAGCGCCACCAGGTCGCCCGGCTCAACCGGAGCGAGCTTCCGGTCGCGCGCAAAAAAGTCGCCCGACTCGCACACCGGCCCGACGACATCCACCGTCCGCGCCCTCCCGGTCCTCGGCCGCACCGGCACAATCTCGTGATGCGCCTGGTAGAGCGCCGGCCTGATCAAATCGTTCATCGCCGCGTCCGTAATCACGAACGTCTTTTTGCCGTTGCGCTTCACATAGAGCACACGCGCCACCAGCGCGCCCGCCTGCGCCACCAGAAATCGTCCCGGCTCGATCAGCACGCTCCCGTCGAAATCGCCCAGCGCCTCATCAAGCGCCGAAGCATACTCTCGCACCTTGGCCGCCGCGTCGAACCCGCCATCGTGATAATCGATCCCCAGTCCGCCGCCCGCATCCACCGCCTTGATCTCGATCCCTTCGCGCTTCAGTTGCTTCACCAGCCTGGCCACGCGCTCAACCGCCGCGCCAAACGGCTCCGCCGAACGGATCTGCGACCCGATGTGCACGCTCACGCCGTTCGCCTCGAGCCAGCGTTCCCCTGCCGCGCTTTTATAGATCGCAAGTGCGCGCCGGATATCGATGCCGAATTTGTGCTCCCGCAATCCCGTCGAAATATACGGATGCGTGTCCGCAAACACATCCGGATTTACCCTCAATGCAAATCGCGCCCGCACCTTCAGCTTCCGTGCCCGCACCGCCAGCAGCTTCAGCTCTGCCTCGCTCTCCACGTTGAATTCGAGGATCCCGGCCTCGAGCGCCGCGTCGATCTCCGCCGCCGTCTTGCCTACTCCCGAAAACACCACGCGCCCTGCTGCTTCCGGCGCCGCCGCCAGCACGCGCACCAGCTCTCCACCCGACACAATGTCAAATCCTGCCCCGCGCGCAGCCAGCAACTTCAGAATCGCCAGCGACGAGTTGGCCTTCACCGCATAGCAAACCAGGTGTTCCCGCCCCGTCAGCGCCTGCTCGAACATCCGCAGCCGCTCTTCGATCGCGTCAGCCGAATACACATAAAGCGGCGTGCCGAACCGCCTCGCCAGTGTCTCCAGCGATACCCCGCCGCATGCGAGCGCGCCGCCGTCCTGCGGACGATGAAAGGGGCGCGAAGATGTCGGTTCTTGTGTCACAAATCCAATCCAAAACCAAAGGAATACATATTTGAGCGTACAGCATCGCGCTCATATCCTCGCGCACAGCCGCACTTCTGCGTAGCTATTACAATGTCCGAGTGACTCCTTTGCCTCAGGTTGACGTCGTCGGGGTGGGCCTCAACGCCACTGACACCGTGATCCCCGTCGAAAAATTCCCTGAGCCGGGCGCGAAGGTCGAGTACTCTCGCCGCACCGTTCTGCCCGGCGGCCAGGTGGCCACCACCGTCGTGGCCTGCCAGACTTGGGGCCTGCGCACGCGCTACGTGGGCAAGCTCGGCGACGACGACGCGGCCCGCCTGCACAAGGATGCCTTCCGCCGCGTGGGAGCCGAGGCGCAGATCGTCACCGTCCCCGGCAGCCACAGCTTGCACAACGTCATCCTCATCGACGCGCGCGGCGAGCGCACCGTCATCTGCCAGCGCAACGACCAAATGGTTCTGCAACCCGCCGAGTTGCGCCGCGAGTGGATCACGAGCGCCCGCGTCCTTCACGTCGATGGCCACGACACCGCCGCCGCCACGCTGGCCGCAAGCTGGGCGCGCGAGGCCGGCATTCCCGTCGTCGCCGATCTCGATGACACCTATCCCGGCATCGAAGATCTCGTCGCCAATATCGACTACCTCATCGTGAGCGAGGATTTCTCCTGCCGCCTGATGGACGAATCGAACCTCGAGCGCGCACTGCGCCTTATGCAGTCGCGCTACGGTTGTCGCTTGAGCGCCGCAACGCTCGGCGAAAACGGTGTCCTCGCCTGGGACGGCAGGCAGCTGATCCACAGCGCTGCCTATCGCGTTCCCGTGGTTGACACCACCGGCGCCGGCGACATCTTCCGCGCCGGATTCATCTACGGCCTGCTGCACGACTGGCCGCTCGACCGGCGGCTCGATTTTTCCTGCGCTGCGGCGGCCATGAACTGCATGGCCCAGGGCGCTCGCGGCGGCATCAAGCCCGTCGCCGACATCGAAAACCTGCGGTCCACCGTCGCGCGCTACGAAACCGCGTTCGACATCGAAGCGATCGACTAGGGACGATTCGCCGAAATGTAGCGCCGGCGTCCCCGCCGGCTGTCGTGCGGGCGTCCCCGCCCGCACATTTTCAAGCACCGGGCTCCGACCCTGCTGAAACCCTGCCGCCTCCTCTCATCCAATAAAATAGGAACGGAGACACCTTCATGGCCTTGATCAAGACTTCGAATCCAGCCCTCGGTCAGAACACCTTCTCGGACTTCGCCCGCAGCCAATCTGGCGGCCCGCTTGTTGATGCCTCCGCGCGCATGACGCTGAACGGCACCATCAACAAGACCGGTATCCTGATGCTCTGCGCCGTGGCCACCGCGGCCTTCACCTGGAACTCGTTCCTGCATTCGCACGACTTCACCGTGGCCGGCCCGGCGATCGCGGTCGGCGCCATCGGCGGCTTCATCGTCGCCATGATCACCGTCTTCAAAAAGGAATGGTCGCCGGTCCTCGCGCCCGTCTACTCTCTTCTCGAAGGCCTTGTGCTCGGCGGCGTTTCCGCGATCTTCGAGCTGCGCTATCCCGGCATCGCCATGGAAGCCGTCGGGCTGACCTTCACCACTCTCTTTGTGATGTTGTTCCTCTACAAATCCGGAATTATCAAGGTCACCGAAAAATTTCGCATCGGCGTGTTCGCGGCCACCGGCAGCATCGCGCTCTTCTATCTCTTCCAGATGCTGCTCGGCTTCTTCCACGTCTCGTTCTTCACTTCGGTCTATAGCTCCAGCCTCATCGGCATCGGCTTCAGCCTTTTCGTCGTCGCCATCGCCGCGCTCAATCTCGTCCTCGACTTCGACTTCGTCGAGCAGGGCGTCACCTACGGCGTCCCCAAGTACATGGAATGGTATGCCGCATTCGGCATCATGGTGACGCTGGTTTGGCTCTACCTGGAGATCCTGCGCCTGCTCGCCAAAATGCGCAGCCGGAATTGAGAAGCAGCTTCTAGCCTCTAACTCTTAGCTTTGTGCTGTTGGCTACGGGCTACTGGCTACCGGCTACTGGCTGCTTCCCTCCGGCGAAATCAATGTAAACGTCACACTTTCGGCCGTGTTCCGCTTGTGCATGGTGCCGCGCGGAATCACCAGCATGTCGCCCTTCCTCAGCGTGACCTTCGCGGTTCCCTCCGCTGCCGGCGCGCGCCACTCGCCCGGCCCCGTGCTGTGCGCGCCCTTCGGCGTTCCGCCCAGCTCATACTCCGTCTCGCCGTCCAGAACCTGCACGATGTGGTCGCGCCCCTCGTGCCACTCGTACTCCGCAGCGTTCTTTGCGGTCTCTGCGGTCAGCGCCACCGTGAATGTCTTCTGCTGCACAAGGTTGTTGTTGCCCGGACTCGCATTCAGGGCTTTCATGTCGTCCGCGATCTGCTGCGCGCGAAAGAGTTGAAACTTCGGCGCGTCCTCGGCGGTCACATGCGCCGCGAACAGCGAACCATCCGCGATTACAAAACCCGCAACTGCCACGGCTGGAACGGCGCGCAGAAACTCGCGGCGGCCCGAATTGTCTACCGCATCCTTCTTCATCGCATTCTCCCTGAGACGGCACTGCTTTTCGTAGCGCATTCTACCAGCGCACTCCGTATAGGTGCGCCTCTAGGCTCCCGTTGGGCGGACCCGAAACTCCCTCGCTCCCTTGTCCCGTTGTTCCCCGTCTTTCTATTCCCTACTCCCTATTCCCTGCTGTCTTGGTCCCTAGTTCCCTTGGTCCCTGCCTTATTCAAACTGCCGCAGCCACGGCGCCATCAGCGCGGCCACCTTCTTCGGTTGTTCGTACGCCGCATAATGTCCCGCGCCCTGCAGCACGTGAAACTCGCATCCGCCGGGAGCGGCGCGGAACGCCTCCATGTCCGCGGCGGTCACGTTGGTATCCTCGGCGCCGGCGATGGCCAGCACGGGCACGCGAATCATCGCCACCGTGGGAACCGAATCGGGCCGCGCCGCGAGGCCCGCCTGCACCGCGACCAGCGCCTCTGCCGTCAGCGTCATCTGCGCGCGCACTTCGCCAACCACCTCCGGCCGCTCGCGGCGAACCGAAGGAGCAACTGTGTTCTGCGCCATTTCGTCGAAGATCGCCGCCACGCCCTCCGCTCGCGCGCGGCCAATCGTCTCCACGCGCTTGGCTAGGCTGGCCTCGGCATCGGGCTGCGGCTTGGAGCAGACGAAGATCATCCCCCGCATGCGCTGCGGGGCCCTTCGCCACAGCTCCAGCAGCACGTAGCCGCCGATCGAGCAGCCGCCAAATACCGCCTTCGCTACGCCAAGGTGATCAAGCAGCTCGAGAATGTCCGTGGCAAGCTGCGCCATGGTGAGCGTCGGCGCGCCCGGGACGCGCGCAAATCCGCCCGCCGGCAGGCCCGAGCCTAGCTCAGAATGTCCGTGCCCGCGCAGGTCGGGCACGATGGCGCGAATGCCGGCAAGCTCCTTCGTCAAGGGCCGCCAGTATTCGCCGTCAAGTGGTGTGGGATGGAGAAGAACGACCGGCAGGCCCGAGCCCGCGTCACTGAAACTCAAGCGGGCGCCCTGGGAAAGATAATTGCCGCTCATACATGAGGAGGATACGCCCCCGGGTACGAGCCCGGGTACGGTCCAGGATGCGGTCCCGGATACGATCCCGGATACGGACCCGGATACGGCCACGGCTCTTCCGGAATGCCGATCCACGCGGCCAGGTAGGCCACGCCCACGAATCCGCTCGAAAAGAGGCACGCCACCAGAGCCAGGATGCGAACCAGGGCCACGTCCCATCCGTTGGCGCGAGCCAGCGCGATGCAGATGCCGCCGATGATGCGGCCAGAGCGCGGCCGGATCAGCGGCTGGTGCAGATAGGGCTGCGTGTTGGCCACGGCCGCCCCGCAACCGGAACAGAAGCGCGCACTCGCGTGCAATACATTCCCACAATGCTGGCAGCAGGCAGCCATACTGGTCACCTCCAAGGATCGTTCCACGCTCGGGGCCACACCCAGACCCCTACCCAAAATGATACGTGGATCGCCGGCCCGCAGTTCCAGGCGAGGCATCGAGTTCCAAGTTCCAGCTTCTAGCTTCCAGCTTTTGGCTCTTAGCCCTTAGCCTTTAGCTACTGCCTACTGGCTACCGGCTATTGGCTCTTAGCTACCGGCTACTGGCTACTGGCTGTTTTCTCGTTCCCTCATTCCCTGCTTCCCGAGTGAGCCGCCTCTCCTGTAGCGCCGGGCTCCTGCCCGGCTGTACTGGCGGCGTCCTCGCCGCCAGCTTCGCGCCTCTTCCGCCCCTCGTTCCCTTGCTCCCGAGCTCCCTGTTTTTCAGTTTCCTCTGTACGGCGCGCGCAAATACCTCCGCGCCTGGTCGGCGCGCGAAGTGTTCGGCCCGGCGTCAATGGCCTCCTGGTAGTCGTGGACCGCCGGTTTGCGTTGGCCGGCAAGGTCGCGGCACTCGCCGCCCGCCAGCAACGAGCGGATCTTCAGTTCCGTCCCCACGCCGTTGGCCGCTGCCGCCTGCTCGTAAGCCTGGGCCGCTTCGTCGTAGTAGCGCTGGCCTCGCAGCGCGTCGCCCAGCCCAAAGTCAGCCAACTCCATGCGCGCTTCCACAAAGTATCCCGGCCTGGCATTGTCCGCCTGGATCTCACGGTACGCGTCCACGGCTCTCATCCCCTGGCCGGCATCCTTGCGCAGGTTGGCCTCTTCTAGGCAGAAGAGAAAGTTGTGCGGGTACACGTCCTTCATTTCGTCGATCACCTGGATCGCCTGTTCGTATTTCGACTCGCGTCGCAGAAAAAGCGCGATCGCCGTTCTCGCTTCCACGCTAGTCAGAACTCCGCGTTTGCCGTCGTCGCGCAGCAGCGCCAGGCCGGTGGCCTTCGATCCCGTAATTCCCGCAAACCCGATCATGAGCTTGAAGGGCCACGGCAGCGCTCCCACAACATACTCGTACACGCCTGTGATCAGCTTCGCGTCAACGTAATTCGGATCGATCTCCAGCGCTCGCTGGGCGTCCTCTTTGGCCTTGGTCGCCAGCCGGAATCCCGTCCCGTAAGCCCGCTCCACCATGGCCACGTAGGCGCATCGCAGGCTGCGCACCCACGCGCGCGCAAACAAGGCATTCACGTCGTTGGGGTTCTGATTCAGCCGCCAGTCTGCCTCGTGCACGGCCTCGTCGGCCAGCGCGAAGATCTCATCGCGTTTCCTCGGATCCTCTTCAGTGGCATGCCGCCCGGTCAAAAACCCGTCGTTCGCGTAGAACGTCGTGTCTAGCAGGTCCTTTTGGTAAAGCTCCTGGAAAATGATCGCGTTCAGCAGGTACGCCGTGGCCTGCGGATCGCCCTGGTGCGCCTGGTGATAGCGCTCGAACAGCTCCACCGCCCCGGTGTAGTCGAGATTGTAGAAATCCTTGTAGGCCGCCCGAACCTGGGGGTCGTAGTTCATTGGATTGGTGTCAATGCCCGCCGCCCATCCGGCGCACGACGCGGCCACCCATAGGATCCCGATCATCATCCAACGCATACGAAACAATTCCGTATCCAATCTGAGATCCCCTCTTCAATCTACTCGCTGAAATCGAATCGCCGAGTGGCCGGAAGTTTCATATTGCGGTACAAATGACCTTTCCTACCTCTCTTTGGGCATGTGTAACCAGGGACAAAAACAAGAAAAATCCTTGCTCTAAGGTAACGGCAATTGGTAACTTTTCATCAAGCTGTCATCGATCAGTCGTAGTTGCTTGCTGCCGAAGTGGGGATCTGAAAGATGGGGACACTCAGTCAGACTGTTGAGGCCACGGCGCCGCGGGCGCTCGGGCGAGGTTGGGCGCTCCTGCGCGCTGGGTATTGGCCCTGGCTCTCGTCCGTTCTTTTCTTCCTCATCTTCGCCAACATTCCCTACTGGGTTGCATCGCGTCAGTTCGGTATCTCCCCCATCGGGTTGTTTTGCGTCCAGTATGCCACCGTCGGGCTCGTATCGCTCATCGCCCCCAGGATCGTCACATCGGTGCTGTTTTTTGTCATGGTTTGCCTCGATGTGCTGTGCGGCATCTGCGAAACCTATTGCATCCCCATTCGAGAGTGCTTTGAAAACCTGCGCTCGGCGCACTCGTTCTCTGAGCCGCGCATCGTCTACGGGGTGATGGTTCTTATTCTGGCCCTGCTCGCGTCAGCAGCCGCTGGAATGGTTCCGGGCCGCAAGATGACCAGGGCCCACCGCTGGAAGGCCGCCCTTTGCTACGCCACATTCGCTGTACTCATCCTCGGCACAGACTTTGTAGCCATCAGCCTCACCGCTGGCCGCATGCCTTTTGGGCACCGCGCCGCGTCCAGCATGGACCAGCTCAATCTCAGCGGAGACGACAACTTCAGGCTTGCCCGCATTCCCATCGTGCGATTGGTCCGCCTGGAGATGATCGACGCCGGGGTCCGCGCCCGCGAAGCAAAGGACATGGGCGCGCAATCCCCGGTGCCTAGCGCCGCCGGCGCCGCCTTTCGTGCCTCCGGAGTCCTCTCAGCCGCCGATCCGGCCGCGGCGCCCAATCTGGTCCTTGTCATCGTCGAGTCCTGGGGACTCTCCAACGATGCGCCCATTCGCCAGGCACTTGTTCAGCCCTATCTCGAACCCGGCGTCGAGGCCAAATATCAGGTGAGCCAGGGAACTGTCCCCTTCACTGGCCCCACCATACCGGGAGAAGCGCGCGAGCTTTGCGGCAATACCATCGGCTTTTACGTCATTGACGCTCCGGCAAGCGATTTGACCGGCTGCCTGCCTGACCGTCTCGCCGCCCGCGGATATTGGCCCATTGCTCTCCATGGAATGACCCAGTTCATGTTCAACCGCACCTCCTGGTACTCGGCCATCGGATTCAAGGAGATATGGTTCCGCGGCCGATTCCAGCGCGCGGGCCTGCCCGATTGCGTCGGAGCCTTTATTGGAACCTGCGATGCGGACGTGGCTGCATGGATCGGCCGTCGCCTGGCGAGCGACGGTTCCCGGCCCTTGTTCATTCATTGGATGACGCTCAATTCCCATCTTCCCGTGCCCGTCCCAGCGCCCCTCGGCAACGCCGCCCCCTGCGATTCGTCGCTGGACCTTTCTCCGGGCACGCCGCTCTGCTCCTGGTACCAGCTCGTGGCCAATGTGCACCAATCGGTCGTAAAAATGGCCTCTGGGAATCTCGCGCGGCCAACCGTCTTTGTCGTTGTGGGCGATCACGCGCCGCCCTTCGCCAATTTGCGCGTGCGCAACAGTTTCTCGCCATCCGATGTGCCTTACATCGTCCTCGTGCCGAACTCTATTTCCGCCGCCGCCGCAAAAAATCTGCTTGCGCAAAAATCCGCGAACTCCGCCGGCGGATCCTCTCATGGCGGAGCGTCTAAGCCCGCCCGCCAGACTCCCTGACGCGCCCCCGGCCGGTTGCCGCGTAGCTGTCATCCCCTTCGAGGAAGCGGGCGGACGGACTTCCGCATCCCTAGTTGAGTGCTCCCGCGTTTTATTCCCTATCCCCTATTCCCTATTCCCTGTTCCCTGTTCCCTGTTCCCTGCCATTCGTTTAGCATCGAAGTATGCCCGCCTCTGAACGGCTGCCCCACGCTCTCGCCGATCAATCCCCGCTCGCCGGCAAGGCGCAGGAGGCGCGCAAACGCCTCATCGTCGCTCTCGATGTGCCCAGCGCCAGCGCTTCCGACGATCTGGTCAAGCGGCTCGAAGGAACCTGCGAGTGGTTCAAGGTTGGCCTGGAGCTTTTCACCGCGGCTGGGCCCGCAGTCCTCGAGCCGCTGCTCGAGCGCGGCTACTCGGTCTTCCTCGACCTCAAGTTTCACGACATTCCCAACACCGTGGCCGGAGCCGTGCGCGCGGCCGCTCGTCTGGGTGTGCGCATGATGAACGTGCACGCCGCCGGAGGGCCGGCCATGCTGCTCGCGGCGCGCCAAGCGCTGGCCGATGTTCCCAACCCGCCGCAATTGCTCGCCGTCACCGTGCTCACCAGCATGGATGCCGCGCAGCTCGAATCCACGGGTATAGCCCGCACGCCCGCGCAACACGTCGATTTGCTCGCTCGCATGTGTCTCGACTGTGGCATTAACGGCTTCGTCTGCTCGCCCGAGGAAGTTGCCGCCCTCCGCGCCATCAGCGGCCCCGATGGCGTCCTCGTGGTTCCCGGCATCCGCCCCGCCGACGCCGATACTGGCGACCAGAAGCGCGTCGCCACGCCGGCCGACGCCATTCGCAACGGCGCCAGCTATCTCGTCGTCGGCCGCCCCATCACCCAGGCGCCCTCGCCGGCCAAAGCCGCCGCGGCCATCCTCGCCGAAATCGCCGCTGCCCTCGCCTCGTAGCTTTTTCTATTCCCTTTTCCCTAATCTCTGCTTTCACCAAAAAGCCCGGCTCATCGCCGGGCTCTTCTGTGGATAAAAGCTCAAGCTAAACTTAAAGCTTTTCGTAGAACTCGCATGCGGAGCACGAAATGTAAACTCCGCCGGGAACGCCGCGCTCGCGGTCCTTCACACGCTTGACGATGCGCGTCGGCTTGCCACACTTCGGACAATCCGTCGACTTCGTCGTGTCCATCACTTTCTTGCGATCGCCTGTCTTTGCAATCTTAGCCATCTCTTGGGTGCTTCTCCTTTTCGTATGTCTCTGCTCGCACGCGCACCAAAGTGCGCGCGGCTTCAACGCTCGCGGCCATCGCTCAAGAGAGTCCGGCTCGCTCCTCCCAGTTTATATGAATCTCCCCGTACGGCGTTCGCCGCGGCGCATTTGCCACGCGCCGTAGGTGCAGTGTTCGTTAGCCCCGCGCTTCAGCGTGGGGAAACCGTAACGCATGTTGAACCGCAGTCCCGTAGGGACGGTGGACACGAAATTTCTTGTCTCACCCCGCACCGCCAAGTAAAATCGCCTACGTAGCTTCCCCGTCTCATCCATCATCCAGCCCGCGCCGCCGCAGCCGAGCCGCTCCGCGCGTCAACCGCACCCCAACTCCATTCCCGGAGGAACAATGAGCAAGCAATCTGTTCCAACCGCCGCCCTGGCCGCGCTCTGCCTGGCCGCCGCCACTCTCTGCACCTTACCCATTCGCCTTCACGCCGCACCCGCCACCCACGCAGGCAAGACGCGCACCTACTACGTGGCCGCCGACGAGGTGAATTGGGATTACGCGCCCTCGGGCCGCGACGAAGCCATGGGCATGCCTTTCGACGATATCGCCAAGGGATTCACTGAAACCGGACCCAACCACATCGGCCGCGTCTACAAGAAGGCGGTCTACCACGAGTACACCGACGCTACCTTCACCCAAATCAAGCCGCGCGCACCCCAAGAGCAATACCTCGGCATCCTCGGGCCCATCCTGCACGCCGAGGTCGGCGACACCATCAAAGTCGTATTCAAAAACAACGCCACGCATCCCTACAGCATGCATCCTCACGGCGTTCTCTACCTCAAGGACTCTGAAGGCGCCGACTACAACGACGGCACCACCGGCAAGGATCAGGAAGATGGCTGCGTGGCGCCCGGCGTGACTCACACCTATTTCTGGCAGGTCCCCGAGCGCGCCGGACCCGGCCCCAACGATCCCAGTTCCCTCTTCTGGCTCTATCACTCGCACTGTGACGAGCTGCGCGACGTGGCCTCGGGCCTCTTCGGCGGCATCGTTATCACGCGCCGCGGCATGGCGCGCCCCGACGGCACTCCCAAAGATGTCGACAAAGAATTCGTGACCATGTTCATCGCCATCAACGAGAACGAGAGCTGGTATCTCGACGACAACATCAAGGCTCACATCCCCGATCCCTCAAAACTCAACCGCTATGAATTCAAGCCCATCACCGCAACTGGCATCTTCGGCACCATCGCCGGCACGGGCTTTGCCGACACCAACGTCAAGTGGTCGATCAACGGATACATCTACGGGAACATGCCTATGATGGTGATGACGAAGGGCGATCACGTGCGCTGGTACGTGGCTACTCTCGGCGACTTCAACAACGCGCACACGCCCCACTGGCACGGCAACACGGTGGTCGTCGATGGCCAGCGCACCGATGTGTTGTCGATCGTCTCCGCGCAGATGATCACCGCCGACATGGTGCCTGACGCTGCCGGCATCTGGCTCTATCACTGCCACATCTCCGATCACATGCTCGCCGGCATGGTCGCCCGCTACCAGGTGCTGCCGCGCTAGCCCGCCGTAGAAGGATCTGCCCTGAAAATTCAGGCTGTCGCGGGTGTGATGGCAACTTCAAGTCCGAGATGTTGAAGCCTGCGCACATGGAATCGAATCAAGTGGGTGGTTCGCAGCTGATCAAGGAAGTGTGAT
>Ga0208034_1001155_pt1 | contig 17132 bp, 16 predicted proteins | sample June2015DPH_8_10_FD_184699 | JGI IMG/M metagenome (GOLD analysis project Ga0208034, IMG submission 184699) | Peatland microbial communities from SPRUCE experiment site at the Marcell Experimental Forest, Minnesota, USA - June2015DPH_8_100... | ecosystem: Environmental > Terrestrial > Soil >...
CAGTTTTCGTCGTATTTATCTGCGACATATGCTTGTAGAAGTATCTGTCGCGCTAAGTCTAACGGCAGCGTTCGCAGCTCGGATTTGATCCGGGTCAATAATGAAGGCCGATATTTGGGATATCAGGCTGTTTAACCCGTCCTCTGGCTCGGGCCTCTGTGATGTCGAATAGCGCAAAATTGAACGTCACCAGGCGTGAGCGCCCCTTCGGCATATGCCCCCGATGCCGTACAATTGTGAGGGCGATTGACCAAATCGGCAAGAAATGTGCGAGGCCGCTTGCCTCCGGGGCGAAATGTCCAGGCGTCATTCGCAGTGCGTTAGCTGCAGACGAATGGACGGAGTGTCTGGATTGCCGTGCGACTGGTCGTCGAGACGACGGCGTTTGCTCGCGATGCAACGGAGAAGGCTGGCTCTATGACAAGCGGCGCCTGGCGATGTGATGCGTCGCGCTGGTATTTCGTGACCGCTTGTATGACAAGCCTGTTCCGGCTTCCAAAATATTAGATGTGGTTAGCGGCAATTCCGGCCTCACCGAAGAATATATCTATTCGCTGTTGCTACACCCTGGCGAACGAAAATATCGGCTACTAACTGGAAGCATGGATGTGGCAAACGCCATCCGAATTTATCGATGTCAGCATCCCAAAAATGCCGAGCGACTGATCAACGTGTACACGGGCGAAGCCATCCACGTCGTTCGCAAGGGTAAAGCTGGGCATATCAATTATCTTGAGAGTGGAGATTATACGCTCAATGACGACGCCTACCTCTTGATCGAAAAGGCGGGACACGGTTACAGGGTTTCCCTTAAATGGTTGGCGCTGGCCTATCAGCAAGTTTTCCGCGAATATGCCTCCAATTCTGATAACGGTACGTGGAACATGGGCGGCTTTTTCGAGCATGCCACGTTCGATATTCCCGCTTATGAAGAACAGGAAATGATGCTACGGGCATCCGAAACCAGTATGGCCGCTTAATGGACTTTTAGCAGTGCCTCAGTTTGAATTTTTCCGATCTAGTCGAATAGCCGGCGCGGGCCTATCATGGGTTCATGGCGAACCCTTTACCGCCGTACTTAGAAAGCTATCGCAAGCGGATCGAAGCCAATCTTGCTGAGGTCCGAGACAACCTCGCGCCGCTGATGGCAGGCGAAATGCACATGGGCGAGAAGGTCGGAAATGGGCCTTGGCAAGACACAACTGTGCGCTGGATAGCGCAATATAAACGGACCATTGGCACCTATGAAACCATTCTGGCGGCCATCAAAAAACGGGACCTTGGATAAGTACCCCGAGGCCCCAAAGGAGTCCCTAGAAATTCAAACTTAGGTACTATCGGGCTTTTTGTGCAGCCACCGAGGTTTTTGTGCAGAAGCCGGTTATTGTGCAAAGCCCCTCCTTTCCGAGAGTTCGACCTCGAGCTCTGAGGTGCGTCTGGCTCTCGGCGCGATGCGCCGGGCAAGCTCGGCGAGGTCGTGGGCGATCACGGAACGCTGCGCATGGAACTCTCCGGGTCGGAGGAGAGCGGCGGGGCATCCGGCGCGCGCGAGCCTAGCACGTCGAGAGCTGCGGCGACGTCCTCGGGGGTCACGGCTGGTTGTCCGCCGGTTCCGGCCAGCACCTGCCACCCGTGGGGACATGCTCAGATACCGTCTAGCGTTCGCCCTTAGCGGCCGCCATGCGCTACGCCGCCATGCGCTACCTGGAGTAATGCCGGCGCCGATGATGGTGATGAAATACCCCCATCGGCTGGGTTGCATAAATTCAGGCGGCATCTCCTACGCCTGGTGCCGTTGATCCAGGCAACGTACCGGGCGTCACCGGGGATACCGGAACTTCGTGCGGCGCCGGCAGGACGAGTGAACTGCTCGGGTTCGGATTCGGGACCAGACCTCGGAACCTTGGGCGAGTACCGCCGTGCGGGGCGAACACGCGCGGCTGAGCATGCAGACCAAGGATGAGCCCAAACGGGGCCGTTCGCCCGGTTATAGCACCGAGATCGCTGAAACGATCTGCGACCGGCTTGTCAACCGTGAAAGCCTTAGGGCCATCTGTGCCGATCCCGCGATGCCGGCCAGAGCCACGGTATTCCGGTGGCTCGCCCGCAACGACGAATTTCGGCGCCGGTACGCTCTGGCGCGCGCGTGTCTGGCCGAAGACTTGATGGACGAGATCCTTGAAATCGTCGACGACAGTAGCCGCGACTACGTGGAAAAGACAGGATCGATCAAGGCCCGAAAATGGACGTTGGCTCGCCTGGCGCCTAAGAAGTACCGTTACCGCTGATCCACTCAACACGCAGGAATCGTACATGATGAACGGGGCTAGGTACCAAAATGCTGCGGCGTTTGGCATTGCCGGCTTCGCGCTTTTACTTACCACTTCTGGCGCGTTGAGCCCTCCCAGGGATATTCCGAAGGCGACCCGTTCGAGTGGTCGATGGCAATTCTCGCCGGCGACATCACCATCGGACGCATCGGGATCCCGCAGTCAAGGTCGACAAGCCGGATTGCGGCTTATATCCGTGACCCCGCGCCCGTACCAATTCGTGCCGGCCGCGCCCCGACGAAAGCCCACGAAAACGCTCAAAAACTTTTCGGCGGTAGAGGCACTCTGCCTAACCTTTGCCGCCACCACCAACTTCCAGGAACCTGGTCATCGCAATCTCCTCCAAGGCCATACAACGCGGCTGCGCCGACGCTGGTCGGCGCAGAACTAACAGCCGCGTAGCCTTCTTAAGGCCTCTAGGACCTTGGTTCAGGGGCTTTTATGATGTTGTCGCTGGAGGCAGCCATGACACGATTCCTCAGTAATTGGGAGGTCGAGAGCGATATCATTCTTCCAGAAGGAACGCCCTTTCTGCAGTACAGTCACCCAGCAGGACGCTACACCATCTTCCTCCGTAACCTAGCGAGCCCACGCCTAGACGAGGGCTTCCTTTCGATGCAACTTGTTTTCGACGCGCCCTCATTGACACAGGCCAAGTCCGTGGCCGAGGGGATGGCTAAAGAGTTTTTGGACTTTCTTGCGTTCGTTTCCAATCTCAAAGCACGCCTGCGATCGCTGCTCCATATATTCAACTGGGAGCCGGGGCATGGCATGCGGGAGGCTCTTTATTTCACACGCTCGGCTGCGCACGATGACGCGCCCTATCCCGCATTAGAAAGTCCCCTCCTCGACACGATCGCTCTTCTGCAAACGCATAACGTTCCACCTAGACTTCGCCGCGCTCTAAAGTGGTTTTCGAACGGCGTCACATCGAAATCGCCGGATGATCAATTTATCTATTTCTGGTTCGTGATAGAGCTAGTCGCGCAACTGATTAAGGAACCGAGTCCAGTCCCGGACAGATGTCCCACTTGTCGAAAAGAGCTTTACTGCCCGACTTGTCTGACTAGCCCGCTTCATAGGCCCTATCCGAAACAAGCGATCGAGCAACTCTTCGTCCGCTATGCGTCGGATGACCCGCCGCAACTCTACACGCACGCCACCACCGCCCGAAACATGCTGATGCATGGCGACGATGTCGGTTCGATTGAAGCCGAGCTTCAGATCGACTTCCCTGATTTGGTGAATAATCTTGGACACCTGGCTTGGATTTCGTTGCTAAATCAATTTCTACCCGTTCTCGTCAACAGGCAGCCAGCCCTGCTACGGACCAATCAATATGTTTATTATAATCTCTCCGGAAGAGTTCACCTACAGACTGCCTTCATACCAAACTTTGACAATCCGGACCCGGCACATTTTCCCGGGATTCAAGTAAGCTTCAATACGCTTTCCCCTCCGACACCCGGCCCGGCCAAACCTGGATCAGGCCCCACACAGGCAAATCAGTAATTTCATTTTATAATGCCGTCGGTATATTGTGTTCCACCGTTATTCGGCATGCAATTTTGACCCCCTGAGCCGGGGGTCGGCGTCCACAATTGACGCCCTGAAGGTTGGCTTAGGTGGGTGTGGTCACCACGACCGGAGACGGCGCGAGCACGTAAGCTCTGCGGAGAGTGGAATGCGTATAAGTCGAAGGCTGTTCGTAGTACTCCTAGCCAATAACGACCATGGAAAGTCCACGCTCATGAATGCTCTGGTCGCCCAGGCGCTAGGTACTGCCTCGCCGGGCCGTAAGGGCGCTCGAACGCTTATTAGTCCGTGGGGTCGTGAAATCGACTCCTACATATTTGTCCGCTCCTATCAGGAGAAAGAAAAGAAGGCCCACGGCTCAGTTCTAAAGGCGTTGGACGCCAATGATTCATCGTGGCGTAAGCGCGAACTGATCATCTTGCCAAGCCACAGAAGCCAATCCGGTGCCGATCTTAATAAAATGATTGAAGCTACTCACGTCGGCGGGTACGACGCTGTCTGCGCGACCCTTTTCATCGAAGGGACTGACCAACGGAACAGGTTCGCAACCGCTTGGTCGAAAAATTGGGATGAGCGGTGGATCACTGTTGCGGGCCCGCGACTTGCGCCGCGCCGTGCTGCAAGCCGGACCGGGCCAGATCGCGTATGGCTTCGGAACGATTGGCGTAGCCTCGCACCGCCATAAAGCGCTCAAGGTCTACCGCCAGGTCGTCGTCGATCGTGATGGTAACGCGCTGCATCGCTGTCTCTCGCATTGAATTGGGTATGATGAGTTATTGACATCATCATACGCGCCAATAGAATTGAAAAGAAACGGGATGGCGGACGCTGCCGGCTCGGCGCGGCTGTGCGTCTTTCTGGGGGGGCCCGGGTGGCGTCGCGTCAGTGTGCTTTGGCATTGTGTGTCCTGGCGGCGCTTAGCGTGCGCGCTTTGGCGCAGACGCCGCCACTCCCGCCAGCGCAACCCCCACCGACGCCCGAAGCCCCCACCAGCGAAGCTCCGGCTGCGACCACGCCGGAACCAGCCGCGCCGCCGGCACCATCAGATGCCACGACGCTCCCGACCATTAGGGTTTCAGCCCAACGTCAGCCGCCTAAACAGAATGGCCCCGCGCCGTCGCGCGAAGCCGTGCCAGCCGCGACGCCTACGCCTCCGTCGCCCTATGAGACCGGCGCTCCCAACGTGGCCGGAGGGACCCCTGTCGTACCGCAGATGGCGAGCCAGATGGTCATTTCCGGCGAAGCCCTCAACTCTCGCCCAGTGGTGCAACCTGCTGAGATCCTGGAAGCGGCGCCCGGTCTCGCCATCGTCCAGCATTCTGGTGACGGCAAAGCCAATCAGTATTACCTGCGCGGCTACGATCTCGATCACGGCACCGACCTGGCAACCTTTTGGGACGATGTGCCGATCAACTTGCCGACCAACGCGCACGGTCAGGGCTACACCGACCTCAATTTCATGATTCCCGAAACGATCAGCGGACTGGAAGTCCGCAAGGGACCGTATTGGGCGGACGTGGGAGACTTCGACAGCGCCGGCGCGCTGAATATCTCACTACGGGATAGCGTCGATCGCAACATCCAGTCGGTTACTATGGGCAACTTTGGGTACGAGAGACTTCTCAGCCTCGGCTCGGTCAAGCTTGATGGCGGCTCGCTGCTCTATGCCGGCGAATTCAATACCTATAACGGCCCGTGGGCCACTGCCGAGGACGTGCGCAAGTTCAGCGGCCTTCTGCGTTACACCCAGGGCACCGCAACGGATGGCTTTTCTGCCACCGCGATGGCCTACGCGAATAGCTGGAACTCCAGCGACCAGGTCGCGCTGCGTGCCATCACGACGGGGCAAATTGGCGTCTTTGGCGAGCTCGATCCCACCGATGGCGGTGACACCAGTCGCTTTATGCTCTCAACCAGGTTGGCCCAATCCGATGATAATGGATTGTGGAAAGCGAATGCTTACCTTGTTAAATACACCCTGAACCTGTTCAGCAACTTCAGCTGGGACACCACTGATCCGGTCAACGGCGATCAATTCCATCAACACGACGATCGCTTTTATGGTGGCGGCGGTGCGTCGCGCACCTTTAATGGGACCTTGTTCAACTTGCCGAGCCAGACAGTATTCGGCCTGCAAACCCGTTACGACGACATCAACGTCGGCTTGAACAACACGGTCGGGCGCCAGTTTCTCTCGAACACCCTCTTCGACCATGTGAACGAGGGCAATGGCGGCATCTATGCTCAGAACACGACGCATTGGACCGACTGGTGGCGGACCACCATCGGCTTGCGCGGTGATTATTTCGCGGCGTCAGTGAATTCGATGTTGCAACCGGCGAACTCGGGCAACCCCACCGCCTCGATCGCCAGCCCGAAATTCACCTCAGTGTTTGGTCCGTTCTACAAAACCGAGTTCTTTCTCGGCGCCGGCACGGGCTATCACAGCAACGATGCCCGCGCCGTGACGGTCACCGAGGTGCCCGGCGATCCGACGACGCCGGAAGGCGCCTCACCTTTCCTGGTGCGCACGGTGGGCGCCGAGATCGGAGCGCGCACCAAGATCGTACCCGGCCTCGATAGCTCGGTGAGCCTGTTCTACCTGCATCAAAATTCGGAACTGTTCTTCGACGGCGACACTGGGACTACCGTGCCCGGCCCGCCCAGCCAGCGGACCGGCATCGAGATCACAAATAATTATCAGCCGGCTCCTTGGGTGCGCGTCGATGCCGATCTGGCGCTGTCTCGCGCCCGGTTCCTCGGCTTCGATACGGCACAAGAGCAGCTCTACCAATCCCTTGCTGGATACCCGCAGGCCCAGATCGGCAACGCCCCAGGAAACTACATCTACAATGCGCCGTGGATGGTGGCATCAGCCGGCATTACGCTCGGTGAGAAAACCGGGTGGTTCAGTGCACTGCGTTGGCGCTATATCAGTTCGCGGCCGCTCACGGAGGACGGCGTTTTCCAGGCACCGCCGCTCAACGTCATCAACGGCCGGGTGGGTTATCAGTTCGCCAACGGTTGGCGCATCCAGCTTGACGCCCTCAATCTGCTGAATTCAAGCAGCTACAACGCCAGCTACGCCTACGGGGCGTTGCTCACATCCGACAGCCTGTTTGCCATGTGTTTTCCCGCGCACGGCGCTCCCACGGCGCCAGCCGCTGTCTGCCAGAATGGGGTCATGGATTACTCGGTGCATCCGATGGAGCCGTTGGCAGTTCGGCTCACGCTCGCTGGACCTATCGATACGATCAACGTTCCGGCCATGGCAACCGAGCTCAAGCGCGCAATCCCCGCCTACCAGGCTCCTGCTGCGAATTACGACTGGACCGGATTTTATGTCGGTGCCCACGTCGGCGGCGGTTGGTTCAGAAGCAACGGCAACACCGTCAATACCGCGACCGGCGCAGCGTTCGCTGTCGCCAACGGCAATACGTCACAATGGGGTGGCGGCATTGAGTTAGGCTTCGATTACATGATGTCGTCTCGCATGGTGATCGGATTAACGGCAGACATGTCCTCCGGGGGCACCAAGACGACGGCAATCTCTGACGCCTCCGGCACCAACGCGAACCAGACAACGGTCTTTGATAGTGAGACCGTGCGTGGGCGCATCGGTTACGCCGCCGACAATGTCTTGTTTTACGCGACAGGTGGCTTTGCGTGGTCCAACGATCAATTCGTCCGGACGCAGTTGACGGGCGCGCTGAACAACGCGACAGCCGGCACCGACGAGGCCGTCAACAAGGGCCTCGGCGGGTGGACTGCGGGCGGCGGCATTGCCTACGCCTTCGCGCAGAATTGGAACGTCTTTGCCGAGTATCGCTATACAAGCTTTGGATTGTCGACCATTTCGCTTCCGTTCTCGCAGCTCACCACGAGTTCGACGACCAATGTGAGCGCAGTCGAATTCGGCGTGAACTACAAATTCAATTCAGGCGCGCCGTCCGTCAGCGCCGCATCGGCTCCCTACCCCAGACCGCCCGCGCCGGTGCCGACGCTGGTCTACAAGTCGCCTCCAGCTCACTATGCATACGATTGGACCGGCTTTTATCTTGGCAGTGACGGTGGCTATGGCTGGGCAACACCGAAGGGAACTCTGACGAACGCGGCGGGCGTTCCTTTGACGCCATACAGCTATGGCGTGAACGGCCCCCTTGCTGGTGCCTTCATCGGCGGCAATTATCAATTCAACCAGTTCGTGGTCGGCGTGGAAGGCGACTGCCAATGGTCCAACTTGATTGGTAACAGTCAGACACTTGCGCCGATCGGCGCGGCCGGCGCCTTACTCGGAGGTCCCTTTACGATTTCCACGACGGTTAAAGACTACGGCTCGATCCGGGGTCGGCTCGGCGTCGCGTTTGATCGCTTCCTGGTCTTCGGCACTGGCGGCTGGGCGTTGGCCGATCCTTCGGTCTCCTACGCCCTTCTCGGATCTGCTCCGTTCGTCACCAATGGCGGCAACTCTCATGGTTGGACTACCGGTGGCGGGGTCGATTACGCCTTCACCAATAATGTCTTCGGGCGCATCGAATACCGATATACCAATCTTGAAACTTCGAGCTTCGTGAAGGTCCCGACCAATTCTGCCGACGGCGGGAATAGAGTACCAATCAGCGATATCCGCGTCGGCATCGCATACAAATTTGGTGGCGGTTTAGTCGTCGCCAAATACTGAGAAGCGCTGATGAGTAGTTGTTTGCATCAGGCCGCCCGGAGCACATTGTTCGGTCTGACTGCATTGATCGCTCCCGCTCGCGTCAGTGATAATTCCGGAGTTGGCCCTGAACGTCGGTTCGACCCACAGCGGAAGTCGCGCCTTCTGGATCGCTCGGGCGACGCGCCCTTCCAAGACTGCAATCAAATTCTGGTCTGTGCGACTCTCTCCACCTGACTATCAATGCGCCGCTGAAGTAACGTGCTTGCCGGAGTTCGATTTCCGATACGACGCGCACTCCGCATCGCTGTTCTTGCGCGCACCATTGAAGCGGTGCGCGGTGGTGAGGCAAAACGCCTCACCTATCATCAAAGCCGAACTTTCGATTTCAGGCTGCGCGGCTCTTGCGCTGGCGACGCGGGCGGCGTTGAGGCTTTTGTTTGCGAACGGCGCGAGATTTGCTGTTAGGCTTTGGGTTATCCTTAAACGGCGTGGGAGGGCCGTTGAAAGCTCCTTGCAAAAGTTTCTCGAGACGTTGTTCGGTCATATCCATCTTTGGCTCCCCCGAAAACTAGAAGGCAGACCCAAAATTTAATATATAAAAGGCAACGCGCCACCAGGAGACACCCCCGATGACGCGCCATGTTCAAGTGTCATCATCGGGCGTCCAAGGCGGCGGGAAGCGGCGCGCGGGCGCTTCTAGCACGGCGGCGGCGGCTGAAGAGGCGGTCGGCGGCAGAACGCGCCAGCGCTGTGGCGGCGCGGTGCTTTCGTGACGGTCGGCGACTTACGCCGCAGTCACAGCCTTCCGCTTCCTGCGCCAGCCAAGCAGACCCATCGCGCCTAGGCCGGTGGCGAAAAGTGGGAGAGCGGCTGGCAGAGGAATGGTCATGATCCTCCATGTGCCTGGGTCAGAATAGGTCGCGCCCCCGTTGGCGTCATCGGAAGAATCTCGGTGGAGTCCAGTGCGCACGATGGTGGGTTATTACAATGTAGCGGCTCGGCAGACCCGATCCGACACCGAGCGCCTCACCTGATCGCGCGCTGTCACGCAGGAAGGCGATGAACCGCCCGACCACTGCGTCTTCGGCGTCGGCTGCCCAGGCCATCTGTCGATGTCGAGTTCCCGGAGGATCGCGGATGTGTGTTGGCCCAGTTCGGGCACCGGATCAGAGCGGGGCGACCAGTCCGCTGTTCCAGGCGGCACCAACGCGGGCAACCAACCGGCCGTCGTTTCTACCAGCATCCACTTTTTTCGGGAGGCGATTTGCGGATGACCCCACACCACCGCAAGCTTGTTGACTCGCGCCGTCCCGATGCCGGCATCCTCGAGCCGCGAAATCGCCTGTGCCGTGGTGAGCTGCATAAATGTCGGCTTGATAATACTTTCCAGCATCTCGCGATTTTCAATACGACCGGCATTGCCCCTAAATCGCGGATCGTTGGAAAGGTCATCTCTTTGCAACACGATTTTTGCAAAGGCCGCCCATTCGCAATCGTTTTGCAAGCCGAAGAGAACCGTGCCATCTGACGTGGGATAAGGACCGTAGGGATAAATCGTCGCGTGGCCGGCGCCGGCGCGTGGGGTAGCGGCGCTCCGTCGAGCGCGGAATAAAGCGGATAGCCCATCCATTCCGTCATCGTTTCGAGCATTGAGATGTCGATGTGCGCGGCCCTATCGGTCAATCGCCTAAGAAAATCCCACGGCGTATGACTGAATAGGGTTTCGCCAAAACCGAAAAAGAATATCGGCAGTTACGGCTATGCCTAAACCTCTCGATTGCTTATGATTGGTGGAAACGTAATCGAGTAGCTCGATTTTCGGCAACCGTGGCCGTTAGGGGAGGTTGGTGTTCGGTGCTTGAGGCGACCGGCGTAACAATCAGATTTGGCGGCGTTGTCGCGGTTGATGCGCTCGACGTTATGGTACGCGCGGGCGAGATTGTTGCGCTGATCGGGCCAAACGGCGCGGGCAAGACCACCTTCATCAATTGCATCACCGGCGCTTACCTGCCTGACGACGGTCAGGTGTACTGGAAAGGTGAGAACATCGTCGGGCTCACCCCGAACGCACTCACTCGGCGCGGCATCGGTCGTACGTTTCAGAACGTTGCATCGCTCCACGATCTCACCGTTTTGGACATCGTAAAGCTGGGTTACGGGTTGCGTCATTCGACGCCCCTGCCCGCTGTCGTTTTGAATGCTCTGCGCGGCCGCGACCCGGTTGCAGATGAATTAAACGAAACGCTTCTACATCCGCTTGGGCTTGCAGATTTCCGCCATGTGCCGATTCAAAGTCTGTCCTACGGTCATCGCAAGGCCGTCGATCTCGCGCGCGCGCTTGCTGCGCAACCGCAATTGTTGCTCCTCGACGAGCCGGTGGCCGGCTTGTCGTCCAGCGAAGGTAGATCTCTCGCCGCCCTCATTCGAAGGGTTCGAGACCGGCTTGGTTGCGCCGTCTTGTTGATCGAGCATAAGATGGACATCGTGAACAGCACTTGCGACCGCATTATTGTGATGGCCGCAGGCGCAAAGATATTCGAGGGCTTGCCTGCTGACGTCCAGGTCGATCCGGAGGTGCGACGCGTTTATTTGGGTGAGCCGTAATGTATGCACTCCAATTGGCCACCGCGGGGCTCGCAATCGGAAGCGTGTATGCGCTGATCGCTATCGGCGTCGTCCTGATCTACAAATGTTCCGGCGTAGTGAATTTCGCGCAGGGCGCTTTCGTCATGCTGGGTGCCTATTTCACCTATGCAATCACGCGCCTCGGGTTGACGCCTGTCATTGCGGTATTTCTTTCTACCGTCTTGATGGCAGTAGCAGGCGCCGCCACAGAGCGGCTGGTGCTACGGCCTATGCTCAAAGCGCCAGTCGTGGCGATCATGATGGTGACACTCGGCGTTCTCATCTTCCTGCGAGCTGTCGCCCTCGCAGTTTGGGGCCCGGATCAGATAGCCTTTCCGAAACTGTTTCCCGACGGCGCGATCGAAATCTTCGGAATCTTCATCACTTACAATTACCTTACGGCGGGCTCGCTCTCAATTTGTCTCGCATTGGCGTTCCTCGCCTTCTATCGCTTTACCGCCATCGGCCTGATGCAGCGCTGTACCGCCGATAATAGCCGGGCTGCGCTCGCAATCGGCATCCACACCAGCAACCAGATTTCGCTAGCCTGGTCGATGTCTGCGGGCTTGGCCGGACTGGGCGGCACGTTGCTTGCGACGCTTAACGGGCTTTCGCTTGGGCTATCGGATATCGGCCTTATCGCCTTCCCGGTGATTGTTCTCGGCGGATTGACGAGTCTTGCGGGAGCCGTCGTCGCAGGCTTGCTGCTGGGCGTATTGCAAGCGTTTACCGACGGTCTGGTCACGCCCATGCTCGAAGGGTTTCTGCGAGCTTACACCACAATCTATTCGGTCGGGGCGCTGCAACAGGTGTTGCCATACGCCCTGCTCATCCTCGTCCTATTGGTCAGGCCACAGGGAATATTTGGCTGGCGCGGCAGTGAGAGGCTTTGAGCATATGAGCGGTACGCGTCTCTGGATCACATTCCTCGTTGCCGCCGCCGCGTGCGTCTTGGCGCTTATGCTGGGCCGTTTTGGTGCCTACTTAATGCATGCAGTTGTAATTGCGTCGATCAGTGCGCTCGCTTTGAACCTGCTCACCGGCTTTTGTGGACAAATCAGCTTTGCCCAAGCCGCGCTCCTTGGCGTCGGCGCTTATACGGCGGGCAATCTTGGCAATGCGGGATGGGGCATCCTGTCTATACCTGTGGCCGGCATGGCGTCCGCTGCTTCCAGCGCGCTTATCGGACTACCCGCACTGCGCCTTCGTGGCCTCTATTTCGCTATAGCGACCTTGGCTGCGCAATTCATTTTTGATTACGCATTCAAGATCCTCGATCCGCTGACGCATGGTGTTTCCGGCTTGCTTATCAAACCGCTGACCATACTTGGGTACGTCGTCCAGAGCGACCAGGCTTACGCGGTGATAGCGATTATTTGCCTTTTTGTAACCTGGCTGACGATGGTGTTTATCGGCGAGACCACTCTAGGTCGAGCGTTCCTGGTGGTTCGCGAGAACGAAATCGTCGCCAAAGGAATGGGCATCGACGTCGCTCGAACAAAACTATGGGCCTTCGTGATTAGCGGCTTCTTCGCCGGCGTTGCGGGTGCATTGCTTGCGTTCACCACGCGGCTGGCCAGTCCCGAGGCATTTGGCCTTTCTCTTTCAATCGACTACGTCGCGATGATTATCGTTGGCGGTTTGGGGTCGCTTCCAGGCTCGCTCCTCGGTGCAGCGTTTGTCACGCTGCTGCCTGAACTCATCCAGCGCGTCGGCGAGGCGCTCAACATCGCCGATATCCTATCGGCGGCGCGTGAAATGGCGTTCGGCCTGCTCATCATTGTTTTTTTGATCTTCGAGCCGCGCGGTCTGTCAGCGTTGCTTCATCGATTAGCTTCGCGTAGTCAAACGAACATCGCGCTGAAAACGCCGCAGCCTACGTCCGAACGGCGGCGGTCCGAATTGGGATTGAAACTCGAGAAAGTGGAATAGTGAAAGAAGGAGGGTACCTATGAAACGAGTTATCAAGTCAACTATCGTCGGGCTCGGGCTTCTCGTGGCATGGGTCGCGACACCGGCGCTATCGGCCGACCTAAGTGTGTGCATTTGGGGGACGATCACCGGGCCGGATGCTCTCGTGAACGGGATGAGCTACGGCACTCGCGACTATTTTGAATTCCTCAATCAGACCAAGGGCGGAATTGGCGGAAATAAGGTGCAAATTCTGCTCTTGGATGGTCGATACAAGCTTGACGAGGAGCTTAAGAACTATCGCCGGTGCGTCGATCAGGAAAATTCGGTGTACGTAAACGGTTGGTCGACCGGATCGGTAAAGGCATTGCGTGAACAAATCCAACAAGACGCTGTGCCGTTTATGACGGAAAGCTTCGCGAGCGAAGCGCTGGATCCAGTAAAGCTGCCGTATATCTTCATGGCAGGCCCCACTTACGAACAACAGATGATCATCGCGCTCCGCGATCTCGCAACGAAGGGCGGCAAAACACTCATTATCATGCACCCCGACAATGAATATGGTCGCGGTCCTGTAAACGTCGTACGGACATCTGGGATAATCGAAAAGCTGGGCCTAAACCTCGTCGACACGATTGAATTCCCCTACGACACGCAGGATCTAACCGCGCAAATGCTGCGCGTAAAGTCAAAGAATCCCGACCTGGTCTACGTGCAAGCGAGCACGCCACAGCTCATCGTCGTGCTGCGCGACGCCGCGAAGGTCGGAATGTCTGCGAAGACATTCGTCGGCAATATTTACAACATCAGCCCAGCGATCCCGCAACAGCTCGGTGAATCTGCCGAGGGCTTTCGCGCGATCCAGGTTTACTCGGATTTCGGCAGCGACATTCCGGCGATGAAGGACATCCTCGCGTTCAAAGCGAAAAATAAAGTTGAGAAAGAGGATGTCTACTACATGAAAGGCTGGTTCAAGGGCATTGTAATGTCGAAAGCCATCGAAGCGGCAATCGCCAAGAACGGCGGCACGGTGCCGAGCGACATCAAGGCATTTCGCACGAGTGTGCGCGATCAGATGGTGGCCCTGAAAGATGTGGATGTCGGCGGCATCACGCCGGCTGCGAGCTACGCGGACCATCAAGGTTCGACGCGGGCCCGTGTCGCCGAGATCAAGGGCGGCAAATACGTTGCCATTGGCGACTGGATCAACGCGCGCTGAGGTACGGCGGAAAGGCAGGAGCAAGCATGCTAACGGTCAGCAATGTGTCAGTTGCCTACGATGGAGCGATCCTCGCTCTTGAGGGCGTCGACATCAGCGTATCCAAAGGCAGAATTGTCGCCTTGCTGGGCCCTAATGGTGCCGGCAAGTCGACGCTGCTCAAGGCGATCGCGGGCATGCTGCCGTTAGAGCAAGGCGATATAACCGGGGGAGACATCCTTTTCGAGGGTGCCTCTCTCCTTGGTGCGCATCCTGCGACAATATCGCGGCGGGGCATCGCGCTGGTGCAAGACGGTAGGCAATGCTTCCGGGAGCTCAGTATTGCTGAAAATCTAAGGGCGGCAACTTTCGTTCATCCGAGTGGTGCGGCCCAGCGGCTTGAGATGGTGTTGAGCTACTTTCCGTTCCTTAAAGAAAGGATGAATCGTACAGCGGGCGTCCTCTCCGGCGGACAATTGCAGATGCTCGTGATCGGAATGGCGGTTATGTGCAATCCGAAGTTACTGTTGCTCGACGAACCGAGCCTCGGGCTGTCTCCGGTTATGGTGCAAAGCGTTTTCGACGCCGTCGATCGGCTGCACCGTGACATCAAGCTAACAGTGATTGTGGCTGAGCAGACCGTTCCGCGCCTTATGAAGATTGCAGATGACGTTTACGTTCTGGCCCACGGCCGCATCGCGATGCACGAGCCGCCGGCGGAAATAACCGAAGCGCGCTTGCATCAAGTCTATTTGAATTGAGGCGAATCCGAAAGGAGATAACGATATGAACATCAACGTCAAGGTTACCAGTGCCAAGGGCGTCTTCGTGAACAATAAATGGCAAGTGTCGCGGTCGGGTCGAGCCATCCCGATTGTCGCACCGGCCGATGGGCAGGCGTTCGCCGAGATCGCCGCTGGAAACGACCAGGATATCGACCTTGCGGTCAAAGCCGCCCGCCGCGCGGTCGAGGAGGGAGCTTGGGGTCGGATGACCGCAACCGAGCGCGGTCGCTTGCTCAGCCGGCTTGCTAATTTAATCGAAAGTCACAGCGAGGAGCTCGCCAAGCTTGAAGCGACGGATACCGGCAAGCCCATGAAGCAGGCCAAGGCCGACGTCGTGGCAGTTGCGCGGTATTTCGAATACTACGGTGCGGCCGCCGACAAGGTTCATGGAGATACAATCCCGTTTCTCGACGGCTACTTCGTCACGACGGTCTACGAACCGCTTGGAGTGACGGGACATATCATCCCGTGGAACTATCCGGGGCAAATGTTCTCGCGAACGGTTGTGCCCGCGCTGGCGATGGGTAACGCCGCGGTCGTCAAACCTGCCGAGGAAGCGTGTCTCGTCCCCTTGCGGATCGCTGAACTTGCCGTCGAGGTGGGCTTTCCGGAAGGCGCATTGAACATTGTCCCAGGGCTTGGGGAAGAGGCGGGCGCCGCCCTCTCGGCCCATCCGGGAATCGACTACATTTCCTTCACCGGAAGCCCCGAAGTAGGCACACTTGTACAAACGGCGGCCGCAAGAAACCATATCGGCTGCACTCTCGAACTTGGTGGGAAGTCGCCCCAGGTCGTTTTTGCGGATGCAGATCTCGATGTCGCGCTCGCGTCTGTTTCTGGCGCAATCATCCAAAATGCCGGACAAACGTGTTCGGCTGGATCACGCGTCCTCGTCGAGCGCAAGATCTGGGACAAATTCCTGGCTGATCTGAAGACGCGATTCGAAAAGCTGCAGGCCGGCACGCCAGAAATGGATTTGGATCTCGGACCAGTCATCAGCGCCGGGCAGAAGGCGAAAATCACGGCGATGCTTGATCGCGCCGAGGCTGCAGGCGCGAAAGTCATGGCGCGTGGTCAGATTGCGGCCGGCGCTCCCAAGGAGGGCTATTACGTGCCCCCGACCTTGTATTACCACGTAGACCCGAAATCCGAACTGGCCCGTGAGGAGGTGTTCGGGCCTGTACTGGCGGCGATGCCGTTTGATGGCGAGGCGGACGCAATCCGGCTCGCGAATTCGACCGACTTCGGGCTAGTAGCGGGTGTCTGGACGGCGGACGGTTCGCGCGCGCTGCGGGTTGGGCGCAAAATTCGCGTCGGACAGCTTTATATCAATAGCTACGGCGCTGGCGGCGGCATCGAACTGCCGTTCGGTGGCACGAAGAAATCCGGACATGGCCGCGAAAAGGGCTTCCAAGCGCTCTACGAAGTGGCGTCGATGAAAACGCTCGTCATCAAACACGGTTAGGAGATTTAAAAATGAGACTACAGGGAAAGGTAGCTTTGGTGACGGGTGCAGCATCAGGCTACGGCGCGGAGATCGCACGCCGATTTGTTCGCGAAGGCGCAAAGGTCGTTTTGCTGGACCTCAATGTGGACGGTGTGAAGAGAGTGGCATCCGAAGCGGGCAAGGGTGGGGTCGCAGTCGCCGGAGATGTGACCAAGCGGTCTGATCTCGATGCGGCCATCAAGACGGCAACGGACATGTTCGGCAGGCTCGATATCGTTGTCAATAATGCCGGTTGGACTTATCGCAATAAGCCGTTACTCGAATTGACCGAGCAGGAATTCGACAAGGTCTTCGATATAAACGTAAAATCCATCTTTCATATGATGAGCGCGGTAGTTCCTCTGATGAGAAAACAGGGTGGTGGGTCCATCATTAACATCGGATCGACGGGTGGCATTCGTCCGCGTCCAGGTCTGACCTGGTACAACGCGACGAAGGGCGCGGTAAATCTCGTCTCGAAATCGCTTGCGGTCGAACTTGCGCCGGATCGCATCCGCGTCAATTGCGTTGCCCCTGTGATGGGCGAGACCGGTCTGCTCGAAGCCTTCATGGGAAAGGACGACACGCCCGAAAATCG
>Ga0208034_1001158_pt1 | contig 17118 bp, 13 predicted proteins | sample June2015DPH_8_10_FD_184699 | JGI IMG/M metagenome (GOLD analysis project Ga0208034, IMG submission 184699) | Peatland microbial communities from SPRUCE experiment site at the Marcell Experimental Forest, Minnesota, USA - June2015DPH_8_100... | ecosystem: Environmental > Terrestrial > Soil >...
ACGTGGATTTTCTCGCCGCCGACGCGCACAAATGGCTGCTCGGCCCTTGCGGTGCGGGCCTGCTTTATGTCCGGCGCGAGTTGCAGGAAAAACTGAACCCGCCGATTTACGGCTGGCACAACGTGCGCTGCCCGAATTTCGTCGCGCAGGAACAAATTATTTTCCGCAACGGCGCGGCGAAATACGAAGCCGGCACGCACAATCTGCTGGGACTGGTCGGTTTGATCGCCGCCATGGAACTCGTGCTGGAAATTGGTGTCGAAAACATTGCGGCCGAACTGCTGCGCAAACGCGCATGGCTCGTGCCCGCGTTGCAGGCAAAAGGTTTTGCGGTTTTGAACGCGGACGCGAAAATTGAAAACGCGAGCGGTATCATTTCCTTTCATCAGGCGGGCCCCAGCCGCGACGAAGCGGCTTCAGCCGCGAAGGCGGGCAAAGACCTCACGGCGTTGCACAAAAAATTGACTGACGCCGGCGTCGTGGCGTCGTTGCGCGCGGACCGCAAGGGACAAAATTACATCCGTTTCTCGCCGCATTTTTACAACACCGACGCGGAATTACAACGCACACTGGAATTGCTGTAGTCCCGGCCAAATTCCCCCTCCTGGGAGCGCCGGTCTGTCGGGCCGAAGCTTCAGAGCGGAGGCTGACGTCCCGCCGGCCCGCTGCGTTGCGAAGGAGGGTTCCACCTGCCGATGGGACATTAACGATGAGGGGTTGGACAAGTTGCCTGCGCCGGTTGGATACACTCTGGCGAATCGTTTTGGGCATTGTTCATCGGCTTGGACACACGGCAACAAAACTGCTTCCAGCCATATTGGGGGCAGGACCCGGCATCGGGGCGAGACATCGGTGTGAAATGCAGGAATACCACATCAAATGTGTGATAGATTCACACATCGCGCTTGACAGCCGGGGCGCAATGTGTGAATATTTCACACATATCCATGATTTCCCTGAATCAAAATGAACTGGAGGCGCTTCGCATCCTTTGGGGACGGGGCGAATTGAAGCCGGCGGAGATTCAGGCGCATTTCTCGTGGCCGATCGAAAACGCCACCTTGCGCTCGGTTTTGGTCAACCTGGTCGGGAAGCGGCACGTCACCCGACGGCTGCAGGGGAAGGCGTTTTTTTATGCGGCCCGTGTTCCCAAAGCCACTTTGCTTCAGACCATGATGGAGACGCTGGCGCGAGTCTTTACGGGCGGCTCCCATCAGGAACTGGTTGTTCAATTGATGGAAACATCCGACATCAAAGCAGCAGACCTCAAACTCATCCGCCAAACCGCCGCCGGGTTGGCGTCCAAAAAAGCAAAAAGGAAATCAAAATGAATCTGCCTCTATTCCTTGCTTCGCCGGGGATTGCAACCCTTTTCAAATGGACTTGCCTGCTTGCGCTGGGTTGGGCGGCCCATTGGGTGATGCGTCACCGTCACGCCCGCTGGCGGTTGATCCTCTGGCGCAGCATTCTTTGCTTCAGTCTGGCCCTGCCTCTGCTCCAATTTTTTCAAGTCCCCGGCCTCAAGATTCCGATCGCCAGCAATGTTGCTTCCACAACCGAATTCGCCGGCTCACTTTCACCGGCCACCGCCGGTAATCCAGTTCAGCCCACAGCATCAGTGGCAACACCGGCGCAAGCACAGGTCGGAGTCAGCCCGACTTCCCGTAGTGTCAATTCTCTCCAACCTCCAACCTCACCAAAGCCAGCCTCATGGGAAAGTATTCTCGTGGTGACCTGGGCATTGGGCTGTGGCTGTGGAGTCGTCCGGCTTGTCGTGCTGCAGCTTCATCTTTCCCGTTTGCGAAAAGAAACCTGCCGCCCGGGTCCGGACCTTCAGCACTTGGCAAAACAAATTCGGGCCCGGCTCAATGTTCGGCGGGAGGTTGATGTTCAAATTTCAGATGCGGTTACTTCTCCATTTGTTTGCGGCTTGTTGAAACCGACGATCATCCTGCCGCGAACGCTGGCACAGCATCTTTCCCCGGGCGAAGCATCCGCGCTCTTGAGCCACGAAATCGCGCACCTGCGCCAGCACGACCTGGCTTGGTGTGTGGCCTGGCGATGGATGAAGGCCGTCTGCTGGTTTCATCCGTTTGTGTGGCAGATTCCTGCCGCTCACAACCTGGCCTGTGAACAGGAAGCCGACCGCGTCGCTTCGGGACAATTGGCGGACCAAGATTCCTATGCCCAGTTGTTGGCCCGGCTGGCGTTGCGGGTGCTGGCTTTGCCGGCCGTTGAGACCAAACTGACGCTGAATGGAAATTCTCAAATTGCGTGGCGGTTGAATCATCTTGGCAAAAAGGGAATGGACACTTGGAATTGGAAATATTCGGTGGCGGGATTTGGCCTGGTGGGGTTATTGTTCCTCATGACCGCCGGTTGCGAGTTTTCAAAATCTAGTCCCACCCCCTCACAAAGCTCGACGAAGGTTGAGTTCAAAGAAGTGCTGGTCGTGGTGCAGGACGAAGACGGCAAGCCAATCGAAGGGGCGACGATTTCACCCTCGGGTTTTCGGGTGAAAGGGCTTCATGGTGCTGATGCGTATGGTTGGAATAAAAAGCTGTTCGGTCCACCTGTACAGGCCATCACCGATAGCGAGGGTAAAGCATATGTGAAATATCCCGTTGAAGGTATCCCGGAGGAAAAGGAGTTCACGGGAGAACTCATCTTCGGGGTTTCCCACCCGGAATTTGCGTCTGTATTCATACAGAGTTATTCAGTGGACAGCCCGGAGCAACCGATTCAATTGACCCGAGGCATTCATCTGGAAGTCTCGGGTTATTACGGTAGTGATCATCAGCCCGTAACTGAACTGGTCCCGAATCTCAGTGAAGGAGTGCCCCCGGAAGACTGGCAGAAGGAGGAAAACGGCGTGCTCGTCTTTCACAAACTTTCCCCTGGCGGACATCTGCTGCAACTCATGGGACGGCTGCCATCGGGTGAGATTGTCTATAGTGACACCATGGCTTTCACGGCCGAAAAAGGGAAGCCCTGTCATTTAGCAATGGAAATGAAGCCTGGCATTCGGCTGGAAGGACGGATTGACGATCAGGTGCCACGGCCGGTGAAAAATGGCCGGGTCATGATTGATATCCGGCCTAAGGAATATCCTGTGCTTAACGTGGTCGAGGATTATTATGATGCCGATAAAAAATACGGTGGCCGTCATTTTTGGCACAGTTATCGCCCCATCAGCGAGGATGGAACCTTTGTTTTTGAGTCCATTCCTCCTGGCGAGGCGGACGTCGTTGTCTTGGGCGACGGTTTTGCGTCCAAAACCATCGGCCAACTCCAGAATCGGGTGAATGGGGCTTTGGTCAAAGGTCCCGTCATGGCCATCCCGCAGGCTTTCCCGCTGGTGGCGCCCGTCACCAAAATTGAGGTAACAACGGAACCCACCGCGACCTTGGAATTCACCGCCACAACCCAATCGGGCCGGCCGATTGAGGGAGTCGGGGTGGGGATGTATCCGTCCGTATTTCGCATGTGGGGAATGTTTGGCTGGATGAAGAATTCCAGCGAAGAACCTTATCGGGAGATACCGCATCTGTCCGACCCCATTTTTTCCGGCCAGACGGATAAAAACGGAAAGCTCGTCATTAAGAACCTTCCAGCGGAGACCCATGGAATGGATGTTGAACATCCGCAATTTCAGGTGCCGCTACAGGAGCCCAACGGGTGGCGTGACCGGCATATTCGCGCCAAATTCTCGCCGGGAACAACCAATAAAATGGAACTGACTCTTGAGCCAAAGGGTAAGGATTTTATCGGGGGCCATTGAATTCCGTCTGTCGCACCTGCGACTACAAACTGGAGGAATGGCTGAAGGTTGAGGGTTGAGTGTTGATGGAATAATCAGCGGCAAAACTTTGTTTTTCACCGAACCCGAGCCACTGCCGATGCTCCTTCCCGCGAGCAGCGGCACGGCGTTAAACCAACCATGATGTTATTTTACACAGCCCCGGTCAGGATAAACCACCGGCGAACACGAACCCAGGTTCACAGTCACGACTCATCCTGCCGGCTGTATTCGCGGATCGAGGCTTTCCACCACGGCGCGAGCGATTGACGCAGCCAGGCTTCATGATACAGCCAGACCATGGTGCGCTCGTCGGCCATGACTAAAAGCCGTTCGGCGGGCGTCAATTTGTCCGGCCCGGCGGCCAGCAATTTTTCGCCGAGCGCGCGGACTTGTGGACTTCCGACGCCCATCCCGGCGAGTTGCTCGGCATAAACCGGATTGAGCTGTTTCTCGCGCAGCAGTGAAACGTGAATGGCGTTGACGTAAGGATCGAGCACCGCCTCCGCCAGACCCGTGTGGGGACGGCGCGGGGAAGTGTCTTCGGTGATTTCATGAACTTTCATGTTCGCACGGAGCGCGACGAGTTCCGGCGGCGGTGCGATTTCTTCCGGCGTGAGAAACAATCCCAGCTTTCGCGCCTGCGCGCCGAGGCTGCGCCGGCTGGTGAAGACACTCAAGGGAATGGACAAAATCATTCCCGCCAGCATGGGCGTGAACCACCAGAACAGCGACGGTCCGAGCCACCACATGAATGCACCCCAAACCAGCCCGAACAATGTGTGCCCCCAATGCCGCCGGATGGCATAGGTCCACGTCGTGCCACCGGCGGCGCGTTTTTGCGGCCACCAACCAACACTGACGCCCAGCAGGTTGGTGACGACAAACCGCGTGTGCCACAGCATCAGCAGCGGCGCGTGCAACGTGGAAAAAATGGTTTCGCAAAAGACGCCGGTGGTTGCGCGCGCCAGGCCGCCGAACGCCCGCCGTCGTTCCGAATCATACGAAAGGTCAATGAGCGCAAGCGCTTTTGGCAGCATGATGACGACCATGCAGATGATGAAAATGAGCAGGGCGTGGGCGGTGCCGCTAAAGCTGCTCAGGTATCGCGTGAACGCCTGCACGGTGATGTCCGAAAGACCGGTGTGTTTGTGGAACCAGCAGATCCAGTTGAAAGTGAGCAGAAATGCCAGCCATAAAGGCCCGGCGAGATAGCCGCAAATACCCAGAATCAGATGCAGCCGGCTCACCCCGCGCAGTCCTTTGGCAAAGAGCACAAGGCCGTGTTGCAGATTGCCCTGACACCAGCGGCGTTCGCGCTGGGCGTTTTCGATCATGGCCTGCGGCGCTTCCTCGTAGCTGCCTTCGAGGTCGTAAGCGAACCAGACTTCCCAGTTTTCGCGCAACATCAGCGCCGCCTCGACAAAATCGTGGCTGAGAATCTGGCCCCCGAACGGCTTGCGCCCGGGCAGTTGCGGCAAATCGCAGAATTGCATGAACGGCTCGGTGCGGATGATGGCGTTGTGCCCCCAATAATTTCCCAGATCGAGCGCCCAGTAATTCAATCCGGCAATAAACAGCGGCGCGTAAAGGCGGTTGGCAAATTGCTGGATGCGTCCGAATAACGATTCGGCGTTGACCGTGGCCGGCACGGTTTGAATCAGTCCGACGGTCGGATGCGTTTCCATCAATTTCACCAGGTCCACGAGCGTTTTGCCGCGCATGACACTGTCGGCGTCGCACACCATGAAATAGCGGTAGCGGCGGCCCCAGGCATTGAGAAAGTCGCGCACGTTCCCGCTCTTGCGGTTTTCATTGTTCAACCGGCGGCGATAGTGAATGCGGCCCAGCGCGTCAAGTTCATGAACCAAATCATACCAGTACCGTTCCTCCTCGATCCATTTGTCAGGATTGGTGGAGTCGCTCAGGATGAAAAAGTCGAAGCGTTCAAGCTGGCCGGTTTTTTCCAAAGATTCATACGTCGCACGCAAGCCTTCGCAGACGCGCACGACGTCTTCGTTGTAAACCGGAAAGACAATCGCCGTGCTGATGCCGGCAATGCTTTGGCCGCGATATTCCTTCAGACGCGTGATGCAGCGGTCATCGCCGAACATTCGCAACACAAAACCATACAAGCCGTGCATACAACCGATGGCAATGAACAAAAACAAAATCACAAACAAAACCAGCAGCACGGTGCGCGACGCGGACCAGCCCTTCCGCCACAGCAAATCGGCAAAGAGCATCGAGACCAGACCGGTGAGCAGGAACGCGCTTGAATAAAAGATGAACAGCCGCCAGCCATGACGTTCAATGCGTGGCGCGGCCATCACCCGCAACGGCGGTGACTGGCTTGAGGCCGGGGCGGATGGAGAAACGCCGGACATGGCTTAGTGCGTGAGGATGAAAATGGCCACCAGCAACAAGGCGAACAGCGTCCAGGCCAGAACCATTTTGAGATAGGGCAGCTTGCCCAGATTCGTCAGGGTTGTAATCGGGCCAAGATCGAAGGGGCGCGGCGTCATTTTTGAGAGCTGAAAATCAGGCCCGGCGCGCAGATAGGTTTCGCGCATGGCGCTGATGAATTCCTCCGGCCACGGGCCGGGCCGCAAAAATTGTTCCTGCCATCGGCCCGGCATGTCGGCGAGCAGCAGCGCGAGCCGCCCGCGCGTGGAGAGCATTTGGTCGGCGTTGGCCGGCGGTTCCTGCAACACCTCGGCGAACCATTCAATCACGATGCGATCCATTTCCTCGGCGGCGAGCTGGGTGGCGGAGCGTTCCGGTTCGACGGGCGCGCGGTGCGCGGCGCGTTCGAGCACCCGGAGCACCAGCTGGCCGAGCAGGGCTTTGTTGCGGACGCGCAGGGCGTGGAAATAATTCTCCACCTTCTCATACGCGGCGTTCCATTCTTCGAGCCGGCGGCCCGCCAGATGGCCGTAGGAATCGGTCAGTGCGCCAATGCCGTTCATGGCGGACTCCATTGGTAGGTCCAGGTTTCGCTCAAAATGTTGGTTCCTTTTTGCAACGTGCAGCGCAGGTCCACCGGGTCGGTGTTGCCGGAGTTGGGCTGCATTTTCAAAATGACCCGCCAGGCGTTCAATTCGGAAAGGTGAAAGATTTGATTGTCCACAATCGCCGCGTTGGTGCTGCAATTGGCGATGGCCTGCGGCGGATCGCCTTCAGAAATGGCGTCAAGCCCGGGCCCGGCAAAATCAATCACGATTTGCCGGCAATTAACGCAGTTCGGGCCCAGGCCGATGCGCGTGGACACAACCTTGTTGTCGGACAGTTTCATGTCCGTTTCGCGCGTCCAGGAAAGTGTGTATCCAAAGCGAAATGGTTTCAGCGGCGCGGGTTTGTTTCTCGGATCCCAAAACGCGACGATGTTGTCAAAACCCTCGTAATTCGCGCTCAATTGCACGAGATGCAGGTCGCCGTCGCCCCAATTCCCATGCGGTTCGACCCACACGGTGGGCACCCATTGGTAGAAGTTGAAGCTGTCCTGATATGCCGCAAAGGTGCGCTCGCGCTGGAGCAGCCCAAAGCCACGGATGTTCGGCGCGAAAAAAACCTGGTGGCGCATGACGGCGGGATTGTCGAGCGGATGCCAGAGCACTTCGCCACCATCCATGCGGGCGAGCAGGCCGTCGGTGTCATGAACTTCGGGACGGTAATCATCGAATTTGCGCTCCGAATTTTTGCCGAACCAAAACATGCTCGTCAGGGGCGCCAGGCCGATGGTTCTGATGGGCAGCCGGTTCGCATCCACGGCTTGGACCTTGTTCGTCTCGCGGAAATACAGCACCGCCTCCACGTCAACCACGGTGGTCTCACCGGGACGGATGAGCAGTTGATACGCCCCCACGCAACTGACGCTGTCGAGCATGGCAAACAGGGTCAGTCCCCGGGCGTCCGGTTGCGGCTTGCCCAGCCACCAGTCGGTAAAAATGGGAAATTCCTCCGGCCGGTCCGTTTCGCCGCAGTCCAGCGCCAGTCCGCGAGCGGAGAGGCCGTAACGCTGCCCCTTGCCGAGCAGCCGGAAATAGCTCGCGCCGAGAAACGCGCCGATTTCATCCCACTTGTTCGATTCGTTCAATTGATTCAACAGGCGGAATCCGGCGTAACCCGTATCCGCGGGGATCTCGTTTTGGATGTGCAACGCGCGGTAATTGAAAAAGTCCTGCACGAACCGGATGGGCTGCACGTGTGTCGCCGTGAATTCATAGACGTGAACCGGTTCCTGGTAGAGGTAGCCCGGATGAAAAAACTCCACGCGAAACGGCAGGTCATCCGCCGCCCATAACGCCCGATCGTGCCGGAACTCAATCTCACGATACTTGTCATAGTTGAGATTTTCCTGCCGCAACACCTTCGGCACATCGGCGCGCGGCGAGTGGAAAGGCTGGCGCGCCCGTTCGAGAGCGCGCTGCGCCACATAATCCAAATTGATCTGGGCTGATTCCGCACCGATCAAAACTTTGCCGGCCAGCGCCAGTCCGATTGTTAAAACCGAGCAACTAAATCGCCACATTTAGAATAAGGAGAACCGAAGTGGACTCAATTTGCAAGTTTAGCCAGCAACCACTTGAATGACAACGAATTATGCTGTCAATAGGTCATGCTCGGTTAGATTGTTGCTGGCATAGGGCTAAAAAATAGTGTGATTCCCAATTCCAGGTGATGCTCCGCCAAATTATTGAAAGTTCTATTTTCCGGGCATAGAGGCTGCTCCGGGCGGTGCTTTTGCTTGGGCTTCTTTTTGCTGAAGTTCCATTATTTTTTGGGCCATCCCCTGCATCTGGACGCTTCTAATCCTCAAACATCCAAGCCCTGAATTGATTACTTCATCAACCAGCCCCAACCAATAAGCTTCTATTGCATTCATTGGGAATTCCCCCTCTTGAAGTGTTCTCGCTAAAGAAACAACTAAAAACCATAGTCGTTCAAGGCGCGGCGAAACCGTTTGAATGATAAATTTTTGCCGGGCCTTTGGGTCGGTCTCTGCCAAGCATTTCTGGGCTTCGGTCGGAGTGAGCAAAGCAAATTGTGATTCGGTAATAATTGCATTTAAATTCCTTTGATATTTCCCAAAATAGAAATCCATGATTTGTTGATAATCGTCCTCAATTACAGGCAGAAGATCAGTTAGTTTATCCTTGGGAGACGATTTTGATTCTAAATCTATGAGGTGTTTGAACAATGCGGCTTGGTTTTTTATGTCAATTTTTTCAGTTTTAAGACTTTCCAATAACCCCATGAACTTTCCCCGCTTTGCCAACGCTTCGTCAAACAGGTGCGTTTCCTTATTAAGCACTGCCAGTTTTTCCGCCAATGTTTTTTCAAAATGCTCAATCTCTTTGTCAAGTTTAGTTACATCAATTAAGGGTCCGGGGACAATGCTTTCGCCTGGGTGTTGTTGCATCTTTTTGGCCATTGCTACTTCTATTAGAAGGAACATCATTCGGCGGAACATTCTGCCGGCCAGCCGCAAGGCATATTGTTCGTTTGTGTCGCGGAGGCTTCCCGCCAGATTTGGGATTTTTTGTAAAGTTATCTCGTCTGATTTTTGACGGGTGCCATGATAATAAACAGTGCAGAAGGGATAAACGATTGAATAATCGCCAAGAGCCAAAAGGTCGGCTGCACAGCTCCCTGCAAAAGTCATTCCAACGGCTATCAGCGGGCACACTTTTCCGTCTTGATTGGGACAACGGATAATATTGGCTATTAAGTCGGCAAAAAAAATCTTTCCGCCACCGCTATCAATATAAACGCAGATCGGTTCATTACTTTCCCGAAACTTTACAATTTGGGGGAGTAATTCTTTAAAAAGAGGCTCGTCAATTTCCCCCGTTATGAAAACGCCGCGTGAAGGATTTTCTTTGAAAACATTAGTCGGCAGATTCATCTAGGCCAGTTTTAACCAAAATATTTTGGTTGGGTGGGAAAAAGAATCTTAAAAACGACCAATCTTCCGCCTCATTGGTAGAGTTAAATCGTTGGGCGCGACGAATCCACTCTCCCCGAAGTCTTGCTTCATTGGAAGCAGCTTCATCGCTGATATATTGTGGTGGTTTAACGGTGCGTCTCATAACTCTTATAAAACCTAGTCTAAAACAGGCATGAGTCAACTGCAAAAATCACTAGTGTTTTTAATGCTTTTCTGTTGCTGTCAGCAGCACACTTCTGACCCATTTTGATTTGCCTTGCTTTGCGTTGGCTGCCGCTTTTACCACCCTTTGCGCTTCATCAGGCGAAAATCTCGCGCCAATCAGGACGCCTTTGGCTTCACCTTTCGGCAACGGCGGTCTGCCCATTTTTGGTTTCATACATTTTGTTTAACAAATAGTTTGACATAAATATACATTTCGTTTAACATTATGTCAAGTAGATAAACAAAGAAGCCGTCAGTGCTAGTTACACCAACGGCTTCGCAACCAAAGGCCGAAGCCTTCAGTGGTAACGTTGAGGTTACAAAATCACTGTAAGACTTGGCCGCGAAAGGTCAAGTGAACTGTCATTGCTGCAATGGTGAAACCAAGAAATTTGGTCGTTTCCAAAACCGCAACCGCCTTGTCCAGCGTTATCGCTGCATCCGGTGCGGGAAAACGTTCAGTGAATCGCAACCGCTGGACGGTCTGCGCGTGGACTTCAAACAGGCGTGTCAAGTGGTTCACCTGCTCTGTGAATCAATGGGCATCCGCGCCGTTTCACGGCTCACTGGATTGAATCAGGAAACGGTTTTGAACATTCTTGAAACTGCCGGACAAAAGGCCGCTGCGTTTCTGGACGCGAAAGTCCGAAATCTCTGTGCTGATGTCATTCAGGCCGATGAGGTTCATGGCTTTGTTTTCTCTAAAGAACAAAACACGGATGGGCGACACATCTATCGTGGCGCGCAATTCACATTCCTTTCTGTTGACCGCCGGTCAAAACTGATTGTCAACTGGCTGGTGGGAAAGCGAACACGCGAGAACGCAGAGCAATTTCTGGCTGATTTAAAAGGCCGTATGGCGAACCGTTTCCAGCTTGTCACGGACAACTGGCGAATTTATTCAGACATGAATGGCTCGGTTCGATGCGTTTTTGGACGGGAAGTGGACTACGCAACCGAGACGAAATACTTTGCCAAGCCTGATACGTTTTTACCGCGCCGCCTGATTGGACTGCGCCGACACCGTAAGATTGGCAGCCCCGATATGACGTTGGCCACAACCGCACACGCGGAACGCACAAACCTTTCCGTGCGGACGTTCACTCGCCGGTTCACCCGTTGCACGCTTGGATTTAGCAAGAAACTGGAAAACCACAAACTAGCGGTTGCCTTGTTCGTGGCGCACTTCAATTTCTGCCGTGTCCATTCGGCGCACGGCCAGACACCGGCACAGGCGGCGGGTTTGACGGAAAAGGTTTGGACGATTGAGGAATTGCTTTCAGCAACAATCTAACCGAGCACCGCCTGTCAATATAACCGCTTAATCCAGCGTCTGCCGGTAGCGTTTGATGCCGATGGCCAGCATCACGACCAGAAACAGCGCAATCGGCCAAAGGTCGGGCGCGATTTCGGCGAAACCGTTTCCTTTCAGCAGAATCCCGCGCACGACCCGCAGAAAATGTGTCAGCGGCAGAATTTCGCCGATGTCCTGCGCCCAGCCCGGCATGCCGCGAAACGGAAACATGTAACCCGACAACAACAGTGATGGCAGAAAAAAGAAGAATGCCATTTGCACCGCCTGAAGCTGGTTACGGCCGATGGTCGAGAAGGTGATGCCCACCGCAAGGTTCGCCACGATGAACGGAAACGTCAACACCAGCAGCAACAAAACGCTGCCGACAATCGGCACATCGAACAGAAACTTCGACGCCAGCAAAATCAGGAAGACCTGGATGTAACCAACCGTGATGTAAGGCACGATTTTGCCAATCATCACCTCACCGGGGCGCGCCGGTGTCGAAAGCAGGTTTTCCATCGTGCCGCGCTCGCGTTCGCGCGTGATGGCCAGCGCGGTGATGATGATCATCGTCATCGTCAGCATCACTCCCATCAGCCCGGGCACGATGTTATACTGCGTGATGTTTTCCGGATTGTAATGCTGATGCACCACGAGATTGATGGGCGGCGGCGTTTCCCGCAATTTCGTCAGCGGTCCGGTGAGATCACGATCCAGTACAGTCGTCGTCAGCAGATTGATCGCGGCGATGGCGTAACCCACTGCCGAAGGATCGGTCGCGTCGGCTTCCAGCAGCAAATCGGGCCGCTCTCCCCGCAGCAGTTTGCGCGAAAAATCCACCGGGATGTTCATGGCGAATTGGACCGTACCTTGCGCGAGCAGCTTTTGAATTTCCGCCTCGCTTTTCGGTTCGCGGACAATGTCGAAATAACTGCTGTTGTGCAACCCCCACACAATCGTTCGTGAAAAAACGCTGTTGTCCGCCGAATAAACTGCCGTGGGCAGATGCTTTGGATCGGAATTGATGGCGTAGCCGAAAAGAATGAGCTGGAGCAGCGGAATGCCGATCATCATGGCGAAGGTGACGCGGTCGCGGCGCATCTGGATGAATTCCTTGCCGACAATCGCCCAGAACCGCCGCCAGTTGAATTCGTGCAGTTTCACGGCAGCGCCTCCATTTTTCCCGGTAGGGCGGCTTTGCTGCGCCGCCCAAATATCGGGGCAAAGCGGCAGCTTTGCCCTACCAGATGTTTGGAAATTTTCACGAAAAATTGTCCTTGGCCGTTTCCATCAAACTGATGAACACATCCTCCAGCCCGGATTCGATTTGTTGCCAGCGATATGCGCCGGTCATCCACGGACCCACACTCTCGCGCAGTTGGGCCGCATCGCGTCCACTCACGTGCAATGTTGCGCCAAACGCCACGATCTGTTCGACCCCGGGTTGGCCGCGGATTTTTTCCGCCAGCTCCGGCAAATCCGGCCCGGCAGCCTCCCAAGTCGTCAGCCCGGCAGTCTTGACGACTTCCTCAACGCTGCCGCGCGCGAGCAAGTTGCCGTAGGCGATGTAGGCCAGCCGATGGCAACGCTCGGCCTCGTCCATGTAATGGGTCGTGATGAGCACCGTCAGGCCGCCGGCGGCGAGCCGATGAATCTCCTCCCAAAAATCGCGGCGCGCCTTCGGGTCAACGCCTGCCGTCGGCTCGTCGAGCAGGAGTAACTGTGGCTCGTGAATCAGGCAGGCGGACAGCGCCAGCCGCTGTTTCCAGCCGCCGGAAAGCGTGCCGGCGAGCTGCCGGCGGCGCGCGGTCATGCCAAGTTGTTCGAGACTTTTTTCCACGGCAGCCTTGCGTGCCGGCACGCCGTAAATGCGCGCGATGAAATCCAGATTTTCCTCGATGGTCAGGTCTTCGTAAAAACTGAACCGCTGCGTCATGTAGCCAATGTTCTTCTTGATCTCGCTGGATTCACTGCGAATGTCGAAGCCCAGACAGCGTCCACTGCCGCCGTCGGGCCTGAGCAAACCACACAACATCCGCAAAAACGTCGTTTTGCCGCTGCCGTTCGGGCCCAGAAAGCCATAAATCTCCCCGCGCCGCACCTGCATGGGGATGTTGTTCACGACCGTGCGGCTGCCGAACCGCTTCGTGATGCCCTCTACATCAATGACGAAGGCGGAAGCGCTCATTGCGAAATTGTCTGGCAAGCGATTGATTTTCGACGATGAAAAATCAAAAACGTCAACGAGGCACTAATGGCGGTGGACGCAAATACAAATGCCCACCACAAAAGCCATAATTTTGGAATGCTCCAGCCTTCTTTAATACTGTCCGGCTTGTCCATCGGATCGCTTGGATTAATTTTAGGAACGGTAACGTAATTACCATGAACCCAATCGCCTGGATTCAAAAAATTGAACGGAAGTGAGTCAGTGCAATTAAAGAGTTTACCGACTACCAAATTCTCCCAAACAAAAGTGCAAAGCACGGTGCAGAACAGTAATGCAACTAAAAATGTTGCAGCTTTCGCCGCTAATCTTGCGGAATCCAAGTTTCGTTTCTTTATGAGCCAAACCGGAAGCCAAGCCATCAGCACGACAAATCCGAACCAAGAAACCAACATTATCCAGAACCGCATTTCCGAAAATATTCCAGCGCGATTTTCAATCCACACCACCAGTAGAAAAAACAAAACGGAAAGCCCCAGAGCAAATCCAAACCAGACTAAATAGGCAATTATCTTGGCTACCGTTTTCATTGTTCAAGCTTCACATCCACCGGCTGGCCGGGACGAAGGTCGGCCGCATCCGCCGGAGAAAATTTCGCCTCGATCATAAAAACCAGTTTGGACCGGTTCTCGCGGCTGTAAATCACAGGCGGCGTGAACTCGGCTTTCGTTGAAATGTAATTGACCGCGGCCGAATACGCCCGCTGACCCCCGTCAAAAGTCACGCTGACGGTCTGGCCGGTTTTGATTCGCGGCAGCACCGCCTGCGGAACGAAAAAGCGCACTTTGATATTGGCTGGCGGCAACAGCTCGACGACCGGATTGCCCGACGCGACCCATTCGCCAGCGCGATACAAGGTGTCCTGCACCAGCGCATTCGTCGGCGCAAATTGTTGTTTTTGATCGAACGACCAGCGCGCCTTGTCCAGCGCGGCGGTTTGTGATTCCACCTGGGCTTGGTCAGCATCGCGTTGCGCGCGGGTCTGGTCGAGTTCTTCGGCGGAAATCACCCCCTGATCGTTGCGCAATTGCTGGCGGCGGGCATATTCGGCTTCGGAAAGCGCGAGATTGGCTTTCGCCTGCGCGAGATTTTTTTCCGCCTGTTGGACAGCAGCGGCTTCCGACCCGCGTTCCAGCTCAAACAACAACTGCCCGGCTTTGACCTCGTCGCCGCGTGCAACGGCCAGGTTCGTCAGCGCACCGCCGAGCGGTGACGCCACGTAAACATATTCGCCCTCAATGTAGCCTTGGAACACATTTGACGAATTTGAAAAACAACCAGCGACAAAAAACGCGGCCAGCGCAAAACTGAAGGTTAAAATAAAAATTCTTCGCCGCCACATCGGGCAAAGGAAAGCCCATGCGGCAAAAAATTGCAAGTTTGCGCTAAATTGCCCAAATGATAAATTCATGGCCGTATGAAAAAGTTGTTATTCTGTGCAGGGGTGCTCGTTTGTTTTGTCTGGAACATAACAGCGCAAAACACAAATACCAGTTTGCCCGGCTGGATCACGCGTCCGCTGTCGCTGACCGACTGTCTCAATATCGCGCTCTCACAAAACGCCACCATCCTCAAGGCCAAGAGCGACCTCGAAGCCCAGCAGGGGGTCGTCGTGCAAACCCGCGCCATCGCCCTGCCGCAATTGCAGGCGACCGGCAAATACACGGACACGGACCAGCGTTTGCTACAGGAACCGCCCGGATTCAGCTACCCGCAGCCGTATCAAAACTGGAATGCGGGCGTGCAAATCGTCCAAACCATCTACGAAGGCGGAAAAATGGTCGCGGCGTTGCGCACGGCCAGCGTCACAAAGCAGCAGGCACTGGCACAATATCAGACCGTGATTGCCGACACGTTGCTTGGTGCGCGCACGGCGTATTACGATGTGCTGCTTGCCGCCCAGCAAATCACCGTGCATGAAGCCTCGGTCAACCTGCTCCAAAAGGAACTCGAAGATCAGCAACGCCGCTACGATGCCGGCACCGTGCCGCACTTCAACGTGCTTCGCGCCGAAGTCGCTGTCGCCAATGAGCGTCCGGCCCTGATTCAGGCGCGAAACAATTATCGCATCACCAAAAACAATCTGTCCAACCTGCTGGGCTACAATTTGCCGCGCGAAATCTGGGAGGACATTCCGTTGAACCTGACGGATACGCTCGACGCCGCACCGTATCAGGTGGATTTGCCCGCCGCCATCCAGCAGGCGCTGGCCAGGCGCACCGAACTTGTCGCCGCGCGTAAAACGGCGGAGTTGCAGCGCCTCAATGTCGTCAACGCCAAGGCCGGCTATAAACCGACGGTTCAGGCCTTCGCGGGTTATAATTGGGTCAACTCTCAATTCAGCACCGATGTCGGCGAGGACATTCGCGGCTGGAACGCCGGCGGACAGTTGAGCTGGGACATTTTCGACGGAATGTTGACGCGCGGCAAAGTTGTCCAAGCCAGGGCGCTTTACGAAAAAGCCAGGACTGACGTGGACGACAAGGGACGACAAATTGAGCTCGAAGTTCGCACGGCCTATTCCGATTTTATCGAGGCGCGTGAAGTTCTGGAGTCGCAGCAAAAAGTGCAGGAGCAGGCCGACGAAGCCTTGCGCGAGGCGCGCGCCCGCGCCGACGCCGGCACCAGCACGCAACTCGACGTGCTCGACGCCGAGACTTCGCTGACGCAGGCGCGCACGACGCAAATCCAGGCGTTGCACGATTATGCCGTCGCCCGCGCCAAGCTCGAACGCGCCATCGGTGAGGACATGATTCAAAAGCCCGCGCCGTCGAAACCATGATTTGCCGTTGACGGCAGCGGCAGTCATGGGGGATTTTGGTCGGGCTATGGCAAAAATTCAACGGGCGTTGATTTCAGTTTCGGACAAAACGGGTTTGATTCCGTTCGCACAAATTCTGGCAAAAGCCGGAATTGAAATTATTTCCACCGGTGGCACCGCTAAAACGCTGCGCGAGGCCGGGCTCACGGTAAAAGACGTCAGCGAACACACCGGCTTTCCCGAAATGCTCGATGGTCGCGTCAAAACGCTCCATCCGAAAGTCCACGGTGGTTTGCTTTTCATTCGCGGCAACGAAACGCACGAAGCCGCTGTCCGCACGCATAGCATTCCGCCGATTGATCTCGTCGTTGTGAACCTTTATCCGTTCGAGCAAACCGTCGCCAAACCGAACGTGACGCTGCACGACGCGATTGAGAACATTGACATCGGCGGGCCTTCGATGCTGCGCAGCGCGGCAAAAAATCACGACAGTGTCACGGTTGTCGTTGATCCGCTGGATTACGCGGAAGTCGCGGAACAAATTTCCGCCAACGGCGATACGACACTCGAACTGCGCCGCAAACTGGCAGCGAAAGTTTTTGCGCGCACTGCCGCCTATGACGGCGCCATTGCCGCGCATCTGCAAAAAGAATTCAACGTGGCGGAGGCTTCCAGCCTGCCATCTTCACTCAATGTTTTCGCGCCGCTGGCGCAGCCGCTGCGTTACGGTGAAAATCCGCATCAAGCGGCGGCGCTTTACGGCGGCTTCAATGAATTTTTCCAGCAACTGCACGGCAAGGAACTTTCCTACAACAATATTCTGGATTTGACGGCGGCGGCGAATTTGATTGCGGAATTTTCGGACGACCCGCCAACGCTG
>Ga0208034_1001160_pt1 | contig 17090 bp, 13 predicted proteins | sample June2015DPH_8_10_FD_184699 | JGI IMG/M metagenome (GOLD analysis project Ga0208034, IMG submission 184699) | Peatland microbial communities from SPRUCE experiment site at the Marcell Experimental Forest, Minnesota, USA - June2015DPH_8_100... | ecosystem: Environmental > Terrestrial > Soil >...
ATCAGGATTCCACAGCCCCTGTCGTGCTCAGCTGTAACGGAGTATAAGCCGCGTGAGTCGCGGGGAAAAGACCGAAATGGGTTCACCGGACGCTTACGCTTGTCCAGGAGGCGGAACCGGTCATCCTTGGGCGACCATTCCCAGGTGTAGTTCTTTTCCTCTACCCGTACGGACTTGGTGGTCTCATTGATCTTGCCCGGACCGCCCGGAGACGCGGAAACCTTGACGCTATCCAGCAACAAGGATGCTGTGGATGCTTGAATGAACTCCCGTCGATTCAATCTGGTCATTGCAGACACCCCCCCTTCTGAAACTGATTTTTCATTTCGTTTCTTGCCGGAGCCGCTACACACTGCCCCAGCGGGTACCAGGCTGTATCCTACTTCTTTTCCAAGAAGATCGTTACCTTTGTTCCCCGGTTTCCGTGCCTCGTCCTGGGCACGCTCGGCGCCCTATTGTCCTCTGAGCACACTTCAGCGTGTGGTTGGACTCTAATCGGTTTATTTCTGCAAGTCTCGAGCGTCACGATTTTCGGAAAAAATCGATCTTACAGGTATTTTTCAATTTCTAGGGACCAGAGGCGAGACGACATGGCTTGTGTCCAATTGCAACTGTTCGGCTTTTGGTTGGAAACTACTACACGGAAACCTGAAATGACAACACTCATCATCTTAGGGCAGAACCGCCCAAGAATTCGGGAAGAGAAAGAGCGGTGGCGATGTTCCCCGAAAGGAACATCGCCACCAGCAATAGCACGAGCCAAGTCAAGCTTAGAAAACGATCTTGGCCCCGAACTGGATGTTGCGTGGGTTGCTTACACTCCCGTTCCACATCCCAAAGGATGAACTGGACACATCGGTGACAAGATTATTTTCGAAAGTGTGCCAATTCCAAATGTTGAAGAACTCGCCTCTCAAATCGAGCCTTACCCGTTCCGTAATGGATATCTCTTTGAGCAAACCGATGTCGTTGTTGTAGTATCCAAAACCTCTCAAGTTCGATACCGGAGATCCCGAGCCATAGAAGTAGCCCGTCGAAAGCTGTCCCGTAGGCTGGAAGGAAGAGAGATTGAACAGTGGTTTGGTGGGATCAAAGCTTCCGGTCTGGGCCATTGGGCTCGAGCCGACCCCTGGAAGGCACGTCGCGCCAAATTGGCCCGGCAAGTTGCAATTGCCGTTGCTAAAGGCCAGAGGAACGCCCGAGGATAGACGCAGAACGGTGGTCAGTTCCCATCCCCCGATAACGCCGTTCACTGGTCCCCCATGGCTAAGGAAGTGCCTTCCCTTTCCAAAGGGCAACTGATAGGTAAGAGCCGCCGAGAGGGTCTGGGGAACGTCATCCGTCGACAAAGTCTTGTTCCTCCACCGCTGAAATGGTGAGATTTCGCCAGACGCGTTGTACCCACCCGCCGCCGATTGGGTGTTATTAGAATTGGTAATCGTCTTTTCATTCGTGTAGGAGAGGAGCAGCGAAGTTCCGTGTGCGAAGCGCCTCTCCGCCTTGAACTGGAAGGCGTGATAGGTCGAGTTACCAGCGTTTTCATTATTCCCTAAGAGTGACCCGCAGTACTGCGGATAAGGGAGGAGTGCCTGCGCCACGGTCGGTTGGCAGCCTCTCATTTGACCAACCCAGTTGGCATAAGGGATATTTACACCATCCAGGGTGGTCTGACCAGGTGAGAATGTGTCGAAGAGTTTCGACCCCATCGAAAGAAGCGACGGGTTCAGAGCGTTGAGGGGAGCTTCCGCAGAAGGCAGGCGAGTTCCCTTGTTCCCCACATAAGCTGCGCTGATGTAAAAGTTTTCGGTAAATTGGTGCTCGATGGTAAGGTTCCACTGCTGAGCGTAAGGCAGCCGGTTCGCGTTGAACGGGCGATAGTCCCCAAGCCCAACACTCAGGCCGTTGTCGGCGCCCAGGGTGAGGTTAGGTGGAGGGGTAAAATTCTGCGGAAATCCATTCTGGAGCAGAAACGACGGGGTCAGGCCCCCGAGGCCGCTTGGTTGCACCACGTCCTCGTTGAAGCCGTCTATCCCGATGCCTCCCGCCCAGCCCGGGTAAAAAGCCTGGTCGTAGAAGATCCCGTAGCCCGTGCGGATCACGGTCTTGGGAGTCAGGGAGTAAGCGACGCCTATACGAGGAGCGATCCCCTTGTAGAAAACGCTCTCTGGACGGCGAAATCCAGCGCTCGCAGCCCCCCAACCCGTTCCCGAGAAGACCTCAGCACCTAGCAGGCCGCCCGCATCCGGGTTCGCTCGCGTTGGGTCCAAAAAGGCGAATCTGTTTTCCTTTTCCCAGGAAGGTGGGTTGACGTCATAGCGCAGACCATAGTTGAGGCTCAATTTAGAATTCACCTTCCAGGTATCGCCGACATAGGCCGACATCTCGTGGTCCATAGGGTGTACGGTCGTCGCCGTATAGTAATTAACGCTGGCGTTGCCGACATCTCCCAAGAGGAAACTTGCGATGTCATTCCCACTGTTGATACCAGGGAGACCGGTGTTTAACCGGGTGAAGCTGAAAGTCCCGGAGCCATTGCTCACGCTATATTGAGGGTAGGCGTAGTATCGGTACTCTCCACCCATCTTAAGCGTGTGCCTCCCGCGAACCCAGGTCACCATATCGTTTGCCGCATACTCGGGGCGTGTGGACGTGAAATCACCATTTTGACCGAGTTGACTGTATTGGTCGAAGGTGATCTGTGGTTGATGAGTGTGGGACCAGACCCCTGGGATTTGAGGCATCTTGCTGACACAGCAATCGCTGAAGTCGTACTGGTGAGTATACCAGTCGAGATAGCCGATGGCGAAGTGGTTGAGCAGGTTGGAGGAAATCGTGTGATCATAGTTGATGCGGGGCGTATGGTAGTGGTCCGCATTCCGAATGCTGTCGCTGGAGATGATAAAAGGCAACCCTGACTCATATATAGCAGGCACTTGGCCGTAATGCTCCGTAACCGATATGTGGTCGTTGCTGCCGATGTACTCGTCGACTCGGATGTCATAACGATTTTGGTTCTCCCAGCTTGTGGGTACTCCCACGGGAGCTTCGTAGTTATCAAGGTTCCCCGGTCGATTAGTCGCTGGAATGTTGGCAATCCACTGCTGTGCCAGAGAGGCTGCCAAGCGCGGGTCCGAAGGGCAAATAACGTTCGGCGTATTCCCGTTACAGCCCATGAACTGCTGACGTGTCACGTTACTGGTGCTCAAGGGCAGGGCAGGATTTAGAGGAGCGGTAGTGGCGGGGTCGTAAACAGGATAGGGGTAATCGCTAAAATCTCCATTCCTTTCCTGCGCCGTTGGAAAACTATAAATAGGCTTTGTAACCGTGCCCACGGACCGAAATCCCCCAAAGGAGAAGAAGACAAATGTCTTATTGTGGGCGGTCCAAGTGACGTGGGGGATCTTTATCGGCCCGCCGATAAACGCGCCGAAGTCGTTTTCGTTATCCTTCGGACGGTTGCCAGTGCCAAAGGGACGGGCATTGAAGTCGGTGTTATGCTCAAACTCATAGCCGCCTCCGTGGAACGCATTCGTCCCCGACTTCGTGGTGACATTGTAAACCGCTGACGTCGTCATGCCGTACTGGGGCTCATAGCTTGACGCAACAATGCTGATTTCGTCGACAACCTCGGGGGCAATGGGCATGTCAAAGAAGGAAATCATGCCGCTCTGATTGAGCAGACCTTCTTGCATGGTGACGCCGTCAAGCGTAGATTCGTCCCCCCACGTCATGCCGCCGTTGACGCGGGCATTTTCGACGCTGTTGTTCGCTCCCGTGCTCACGCCGGGCATTAGAACTGCGAAATTGACCACATTCCGCTTCATCCCCGAAACCAACAAGGGAAGCTCTGCTATTTGGTTGGGGGTGATGGCTTGTTTAACTGAGGCGTTCTCGTAGTTGAGTGGAGAAGCGTTGGCCGTGACCTCCACAGTTTGGATGGCGGCGCCCAGTTCGAGCTTCACGTCTAGGCGCATCGTCTGGTTGAGATTGATCGTAATTCCCCTCTGCACGAAATCCCGGAACCCCTTGGCACTAGCACTTAGCTCATAGTTATCCCGCAGGAGGTTCTGGAAGGCGTACAGGCCGTCCGTACCGCTGGTAGAATGGGCCACGACCCCGGTCGAGAGTGCTGTCAGCCGGAGTTCGGTGCCGGGGATAACCGCGCCGCTCGGGTCCGTGATTTGGCCGCTGATTGATGAGTTGTTGTTTTGGCCCCAGCTCAATACTGGGACCAGCATAAGCATGATCACAGCTAAAATGCGGGAAATTTTCCGCGTCTGAATCATCGAGACCTCCTGATTCCATTACCCGACGCTCAAGGGCCACCCTGAGTTGGCGAGCCGTGCTACGCTTCCCAAGACGGCCCAAAGCTCATAACGCGCAAAAGAGCATGAAAGTAAAAGAGCAGTATTGGCTGCCCAGGCAGAGATGATCTCCTGTACTCTGGCCAAACTGCGAAGGTGTCACTCCCAGAGCGGCCAACAGGGACAGCAAAAGAAGAATTACATTCCACCCTTTCAAATTCATGCATTACTCTCCCTTTTGGAATTCTTCGAAGCTACTCATCTCGGGTACTTCGACCCGTTGCCCGACGCCAGAGGTTGGAGAAAACTTCCCAGAGCCTCAATATTTCGTGTTAACTTTCCTAAGCTAGCTTAGGTTAGTTAATCCTGCGCCCCTGCCCTCTTTACAAGTAAGAATAAAGGGTAGCGCTACCACGGCGACGCTACTCCTAATTTTGGCACCTGTCAAGAACTTTTTAGCATACCTTTCTCCCGCGTTGGCACTCAACTAGCGATGGTCTTCTTGACCGTTGGGAGAACCGGGATATAGGGTGTAATATGTTCGGACTCAGTTTGTTACATTGAAGCAGAAAACCTTTTTCCGTGGCAGCGCGGAAACCTCATCCTGAAAAGTGCCAGCCAATCGTTCAATCTTTCCAGCCTTGCTACAATCCGCTTGACCCAGACCAGGAGCAACCATATTATGGAAGCCATTTCATATGGAGGCCGTCAGTGACATCCCGAGAGCGCGTGCTCGCTGCCCTCAATCATCGTCAGCCGGACCGGATTCCCATTGATCTCGGTTCCACAATAGTCACTTCGATCGCCAAGAACGCCTATGTGGATCTCAAGCGATATCTAGGAATGCGCGTTGGGGACGTTAGAATGTTGGACCACGTGCAGCAATTGCCCTACGTGGATGAGGAACTGCTGAGGAGATTCGAAGTCGATTTTCGAATTGTCCAATTGCCGCCCGCTACGGCTCCGGATTTGCGCTGTTGGGACGAAGGCGACTATCACGCCTTCACTGATCGGTGGGGCGCGAAGCTCCATATGCCGAAGGAGCATGGCTACTTTTATGATTGGGTCGAATTCCCGATCAAGGAGACCTCACTTGCGGCATTGGAGGGGTTCCGTTGGCCCGCTCCCGATCCCCCCCACTATCTGGCGGAACTGCGCCGACAAGCGGAGTATTTGTATCACGAAACTGACTTTGCTCTTGTGGGCAGTGGGATTATCGGAGGCGGCATCTTTGAACAGCCTGCCCGGATCATGGGAATGGAGAACTTTCTTGTCGCACTGAAGACGGATCGGCAGTTTGCCGACCGTTTGATGGGGCAGATAACGGAGCTCTACATCGAGTGCGCCAACCGTTATTTAGAGACGGTGGGCGATTTCCTGCACGTATTCACTTACTGGGACGACGTAGCAGCGCAGAACTCCCTGATGATTTCTGCGGACACTTACAGAAAGTTAATCAAACCAAAGCAACAGCGCCTGGTTGAGGCAATTAAGAAGAAGACGAACGCCAAAGTCTTCTTCCATTGTTGCGGCGCCGTGTCCGAGCTGATCCCGGATTTCATCGAGGTGGGATTCGACATACTGAACCCCGTCCAGGTTTCCGCGAAAGGGATGGACCCAGCCCGCCTCAAAAGGGAGTTTGGCAAGGATATCGTGTTCTGGGGTGGCGGCATTGACACCCAACGGACCTTACCCTTCGGGACTCCGGAGGAGGTCGAGGATGAGGTGAAGCGTCGGATTGACGAACTGGGACCCGGCGGCGGCTTTGTGTTCGCTACGGTCCACAACATTCAATCGTTTGTGCCCTCGCCAAACATCGTGGCAGCGTTCGACACGGCGCTCCGGCACGGCCAGTACACGCATGCCGCTGCCAATTGAGGTCAGCCCATGCAAGTTGGCAATCCAGGGGTGGGGATTCTGTCGGCGCTGCTGGTCGGCGCTCTCCAGGTAACGCTATTGTCCTCGGCCTGACCAAAGTTTTCGGAGTGGCCTTGCCGCCTGTCGTGCCCTGCGCGAAGCGACTGGCCTGCCGAAGGGGGTGACGCTGATAGGCGAGGTGAAAGTGCGAAGTCTGTCCAAAACGTCCTCGCTTTTGGTAAACTGTGGCAAGTAACGTGATCATATGCATCAATATGGAGGTTCGTTAATAAGCCTGTGAATTTGGCGGATGTGGCGAGAAAAGCCGGAGTCTCTCTGACAACGGTTTCGCGAGCACTGAATGACGGGCAATATATAAAAAGCTCCACGCGCGCTAGGGTTCTCCGCGTGATGAAGGAAATGAAGTACTACCCTAATCTCCACGCGCGCTCCCTCGCTCGTCGGAGAAGCCGCACCATTGGAGTGATCCTTTCGAACCTGGACAATCCTTTCTTCCTGGACGTTTTCCGGACAATCGAAACGCTCGCGCATGAAAAAGGCTACGAAGTGGTCGTCGCGGCCACCCATTACGATGTCGCACGGCTGCACGCGAGCATCAAGTCAATGATTGGCCTTCGCGTGGCGGGCATCGCAGCTATTGTTTCTGAAATGGAGCCGTCCGTGGTCGAGGAGTTGTCGAACGTTGAAATTCCCGTAGTGTTCTATGACGCGTGGGTGACCAATAAGAAGGCCACGAACATCAAGATCAACTATAAAAAGGGAACGCAACAACTCGTGGAATACCTCCATTCGCTTGGGCATCGCCGTATGGCTTTCATCGCCTACCCTTTGCGGCTTCAGCCTACGGAGGAACGCCGGACCGCATTCCTGGAGACGATGGGGCATTACTCGGCACCGGCACACATCGTTCTTCCCACCTCCGATGGCTTCTTTGCCGGACGGGATGCGACTCGCGAATTGCTCCGCTCCGGGTTCGGGCCGACGGCGATCCTCTGCGTGAACGACATAACGGCGGTAGGCGTGCTGAAAGAACTCCGAGATCAAGGTATCTCGGTTCCTAAGCAAATGTCCGTTGCGGGGTTTGATAATATCAGCCTTGCGCAGTTTACGAATCCCCCGCTGACGACCATCCACATCCCGCGCGACCATATCGGTCAGCTAGCCTTTGAAGCTCTTCTTTCAGCCCGTTCCGGCGGGCCTGCGCAGGGGCAGGAAATCCTCATCGACCCCGAACTCATAGTTAGGCAGTCCACAGGTGCGCGGCATTTAGCCAGCTCGGAAGCCTAGCCCCGTTTACGTGTGAAGGGCGTTTAAACCCAAAACTCGGAAGTTGGAGTTGCGCAGACACGGCGCACACCCCAGGCATGTCATCATTGATCTCATCGACAAGGATCGTCTCTGCGTGCGGGTAATCACGAGCCTTGATGGCCTGCTGAACGGCAGCCCGCTGCGCGGGCTCCAGGGGTAGTCTTTCGACGGCGCCCGGCTCAAGATGAAAAAGGTCTTGCACATCGCGTTCGGAGGGATAAGACTTGCGATGAAGGACTGGTTCTGACATCCTGCGCGGAGCCGACAATGGGATGAAAGAAGACCGGGACTACAATCGAACGAGAGGAATTCCTTTCCGGCTGGGCCTTTTGGCCCTGTGGGTATTAGGCCCTTGGCTGTCCCTTGCCGCGCAATCGCCGGAAACCATCCAGAAGATCCAGCAACTGTTGCAGCAGGGGGATTCCCTTACTGCTCAATCGTTGCTTTCACAGGCGTTGAAAGAGTCACCGGCCAACAGCGGACTCTACAATCTCCAAGGAGTCATCAAGGCACAACAGGGCGATTTTGCCTCTGCTGAGGCAAACTTCAGGAAGGCCCTCGAGCTTGCTCCTCGCTCGGAAGGCGTATATCTAAATCTAGGCCGCCTTTACCAGGAACATATACCCAAAGATCCCCGCGCCCGCGACAAAGCCCTGGGCGTCTATGCCGGGCTCCTACGGTTCGCTCCTGACCATCTCGAGGCGAACTACGAAAGCGCGGTGCTCCTGATGCAGAAGGGACTCTACGCGCCGTCGCTGCAACGCTTGGCCAAGCTGCCCTCCGAGGCACAGGAGCATTCTCAAGCGTTATCGGTTCGCTGCGGTGATTACGCCGGGTTGGCCCAAAGCGACAGAGCCGAACAAGCGGCCGACCGGATGCTGCGGAGTGCCGATCTGGTCGAGGCAGACGTCATCAGCATCTTGCCCATCGTGGCGTCCCGGAAGGACACCTCTCTGGCTTTCAAGCTGGTGCAGGGTCTGGAATCACGGCATCTTGATTCTTTTAATTCTTGGCGCAGCCTGGGATTGCTATATAAGGGCGCGGGGCGCCTCGAGGACGCGCGAAAGGCGCTCGAGGCAGCCGCGCAACTCCAGCCGGAGTCAGTTCCCGCCTTACTCGATCTGGCGCGAGTGGCCAACGATCAAAAAGACTATACGGGGACCTTGGGGTACTTGGCCCACGCCCGCGCGCTCCAGCCCAACAATGCCTCAATTCACTTCTTCTGGGGAATAGTCTGCATTGAGCAAGAGCTCGCCGGGGAGGCGTACGAGTCCCTGAAAAAAGCAGTCGCACTCGACCCGAACAACGCCTATTACAACTACGCCATGGGGGTCGTGACCATGGAGCGCACCGATGCGAGTGAAGCTATCCCCTATCTCAACAAATACTGCGAACTGAAACCGCACGATGCTCGCGGGCGGCTGGCCTTGGGCGTCGCGTATTTCAACAGTCGCGAAGACGAACAAGCCGAGAAGGTCATTACCAGTGTCGCCGACAATCCCCAAACTGCCGCGGGGGCTAACTATTACCTTGGGAAGATCGCCAACCGGCAGGGCAAGTATTCCGCAGCCCTACAACATCTCAAGCTGGCGCTCGAGGCTCGCCCAAATTATGCGGATGCTTACGCCGAGCTCGGGGTCATCTATCTAAAACAAAAGCAGTATCCCCAGGCTGAAGAGGCTTTGGAGAAGGCTGTCAAGCTGAACCCCAGCAATTATACCGCTAATCTGAATCTCACCATTTTGTACCAGCGAACCAAGAACCCGAAAGCGGAGGAGCAAACGAAGCGGTTTGGAATGCTCAAAGAGGAAAGGGCTCAGCGGGAGATGGAGTTTCTCCGGACGATTGAAGTCAGGCCTTAGTCGCCCTTTCGACACTGCACTAAGACTTATCAGGAGGTGTAGGCATGAAGGAGACCATCGGATTCAGCCTCAACGGAAAGCCGGTGAGTTTTGAAGTCGATCCCAATCGGATACTTCTATGGGTTTTACGGTATGACCTGGGTTTGACAGGTACAAAGTACGGTTGTGGAGAGGGGCTTTGCGGGGCCTGCACGGTGATTGCGGATGGGAAAGCCGAGCGCTCGTGTCTGCTCCAGGTTAAAGCAGTGGCGGGCAAGGCAGTCACCACCATTGAAGGTTTAGCCAAAAACGGCGAGCTTCACCCCTTGCAGAAGGCCTTCGTCGAGCACGATGCCCTTCAGTGCGGGTACTGCACTCCAGGAATGATTATGAATGCCTACAGCTTGCTGTTGAATACTCCTCAACCTTCGCGGAGTCAGATTATCGAACATATGGATAGCAACCTGTGCCGCTGTGGAGCTCATAAACGGATCATCCAGGCTATACAGACGGCTGCGAAAGAGATGGGAGGGGCGCCAAGATGAATCGCGAGCACAAAGGGCAACGAAGCGTCTACGAAGAATACCTGGAACTTGACTTCTCGGATGCCAAGAAAGCGAGCCCCGCCCTTCCGCTCGACCGCAGACAGTTCCTGCAACTTGTGGGCGGAGGCATCGTCGTCTGTTTCTCCATCCCCGATTCGCTGGCACTCCAAGAGGGCGAGAGACGCCGAGGTATGGGCCAGGAGCTGCCCGAGGATTTCAATGCCTTTCTCAGGATCGGAGAAGACGGCCGGGTGAGCGGTTTTACTGGCAAGGTCGAGTATGGCCAGGGAGTCATAACCTCACTAGCCCAAATGTTGGCCGAAGAACTCGACGTCCCCTTGGAATCCGTGGACATGGTGATGGGCGATACGGATCTTTGTCCATGGGACCGAGGAACGTTCGGGTCCATGACCACCCGCATTTTCGGGCCGCCTTTCAGAGCCGCCGCCGCGGAAGCCAAGGCCGTACTCGTTGAGCTGGCGGCCGAACAACTGCTGGTAGCGAAGGAGCGGCTCAAAACCAAGGCGGGCGTCGTTTATGAGGAGGCAGGGCAGAAGAAAGTAAGCTACGCCGAACTCGCCAAGGGAAAGAAGATATTGCGCCACCTGAAAGGCGCGGCGCTTAAAACCCCGTCTGACTTCGCCCTCGTAGGGAAACCCGTCTCCAGAAGAGACGCTCGAGAGAAGGTCACCGGCCAAGCCAAGTTTGCCGGGGACGTGCGCGAGCCGGGCCTGCTGCACGCCCGGATCTTGAGGCCTCCGGTTCACGGTGCGAAACTCATCCGTGCGGACACCTCTGGCGCTCGAGAAATCGAAGGCGCCCAGATCGTTGAGGACGGAGAGCTGATTGCCGTGCTGCATCCGTATCCCGACTTGGCTGAAAAAGCCCTTGCCAAAATCAAGTCGCAATATGATCGGCCCGCGCCCACCGTGGATGACAAGACGATCTTTGACCACTTGCTCAAAGTCGCACCTAAGGGAGAGACCGTTGCTGAAGGTGGAAATCTTACCGAGGGGAGAAATGCAGCTCACGATGTGCTCGAGCAAACGTACCTGAACAGTTACGTCTCGCACGCCCCCATCGAAACCCACACGGCTTTGGCGAAGATCGACGGAAACAAGGTGACCCTCTGGGCCTCCACGCAAACCCCCTTCGCCCTGAAGGACGCGGCGGCTTCTCTTCTCGGCCTGCCTGCGCAGAATGTGCGGGTCATCACGCCCTATGTCGGCGGAGGCTTCGGAGGGAAGAGCAACAACCAGCAAGCCCTCGAGGCGGTCAGGCTGGCCAAGCTGACCGGAAAACCTGTCCAGGTAGCCTGGACTCGGGCTGAGGAGTTCTTCTATGACACCTTCCGTCCTGCCGCCATCGTCAAGATACAGGCCGGAGTCACAGAATCAGGGCTGATTTCGTTTTGGGACTACGGTGTGTATTTTGCCGGCGAAAGAGGCGCGGCGCAGTTCTACAACATCCCACATCATCGCACGGTCATCTATGGTTCCGGGTGGACTGCGGCCCCAGGGTCACATCCGTTTGCCACGGGACCTTGGCGCGCTCCCGCCAGCAATACCAATAGCTTTGCCAGAGAATCCCACATCGACATGTTGGCGGTAAAGGCCGGAATGGACCCCGTCGAATTCCGACTGAAGAACTTGAAAGATGAGAGAATGCGACGCGTCTTGCAGGCCGCTGCCAAGAAATTCGGCTGGTCACCCGCGAAGGCTCCGAGCAAGCGCGGCTATGGGGTAGCTTGCGGGATCGATGCCGGTTCCTACGTCGCTCATATGGCCGAAGTTGCCGTGGACAAGAATACAGGGAGCGTCCGGGTCAAGCGGGTCGTCTGTGCTCAAGAGATGGGATTGTGCGTCAATCCGGAGGGCGCCAGGCTGCAAATGGAGGGCGGCATCACGATGGGCCTGGGATATGCATTGAGCGAGGAGGTTCGATTCAAGGGCGGCGAGATTCTGCACTCCAATTTTGACACCTACACGATTCCACGTTTCTCCTGGTTGCCGCGAATCGAAACGGTAATAGTGGATGCGAAAGACTCACCCTCTCAAGGCGGCGGAGAACCCCCCATAATCTGTATGGGGGCATTGATCGCTAATGCGGTGTTTGATGCCACCGGCGCCCGGCTATTGCAACTGCCCATGACACCGGAAAGGATGAAGGACGCTCTCTCCAAACGCCTGTCATTCTGAGCCCCGACTTGTCGGGGCGAAGAATCTCCGCAGTTGGCCTTTACTCTCCGCATCGTAGCTCGACCCCGAGAACAGACTGAAAAGGGAACGCCGGAGCAGGGTCCACAGCGTAGCCTTCGGCGGGCTGGCGCAGACGGTCGCTTTTTGGCGTCTGCGATCTCCCGAAGGGGGCTCTCTTCCGGCAAGACTTTGGTGCGGGCATATTCTCCGGCAGCCTTCAATTCTACAAGCCGACTGCGGTAAGCCGCCAGCTCCCCCAAGTCCCTTCAGGAAATCGCAGACCCCAAAGTACATGGGTCTGCGCCAGCCCGCGAATTCGCCGGACTTCGGTGTCGAAATGATGGCACGAGCTGTTGTTTATCGCTGCGGTTGCGCCAAGAGCGATAGGAGCATAAACTTACATACGAATGCCGAGACTCGCATTAAAACCCGACTCTAGCTTTTTTCGAAAGATCGCGATTGGCGCTGTTGGCAGTCGGGCAATTTGCGCCGATCTGTCCACCCATGGCCACGACATGGTTGAGCTGGAGCGCGGCTCCACCGAGACCAAACTTTGGAAAGAGGTAAAGCGCAAGCGGGTTCGGATTCCTGATCTTGTGTGCACACATTGCGGTCAGCGAGCAGAAAGCAGAGCGAAGACGAAGGCTGAGCTGTCCATGTCGCATAGCCTCACCGACCAGGACCGCGCCTGGGATTTCGGAATGGTGGAAGGCGACTATATCGGGTTTCCGGTGTGTGAAGCCATCGATGAGAAGTATTGGAGTGCAGGGCGGCTTCAGTCCGAAGCCTCCTATTGGCACGAGCGCAATTGGGTACGCTGGCAGCTCAAGGGGAAAATCAACTACTTTCGCGTGGCAACCTTCCGGGGAAGCCCACACACGAAGGTAAGTACCAAAGGCGTGACGGAAGGTTCTGAGACCAGCGTGTCATGGAATGCGGTCTTTGCCTCTCGCGACGGTGCGGTAGAGAAGCTCGACGGCCACAAGATGACCATCAAGCGAACCCCTGATGGACACCGCAACACAAGGACGATTCCGCCAACCTATGAGCTTTTCGTGAAACAGGGAGACACCGTAGAGTTGAACCAAGTGATAGCGGGGCTTATCAGGCCGCTAACGAAAGGCGAACTGGCTTGCCCCGGCCATTTGCCTTCCGGGCACATCGCGCAATTGCTGGAGTCCAGGGAACGCACGCAACGATTCACGGGAGTAAAGCTCGCAAGGCTTCGCAATGAGCCGCAGTTTGGTGATCCCGTGACGGAACTGTCAACCGACCAGGAGGAGGACGTTTATATCCGCCTGGAAGGACTCTCCTATCTCACGGCGGTGTGTAACGCGTCCGCGCGGGAGCTTTTCACGCCGTACCTGCAAAGTATTGACCCGCAGACTCAGCTGGAGTCAGTTATTGCGTTAGGAGAGGCCGCGAACACGGGTGCCATTGAGCTGCTGTCTGAGATTCTTGACGACTCGAACCAGCCGTATTTCGTCCGAAGCGCAGCAGCCTGGTGCCTCAGCAGGGTAGGGCACATCGATGCAGCCAAACGATTGGTGAAGGCTTTTGCGGACATCGATCACAACATCCGGGAAGAGGCCCTGGAAGGCATCGTCTCAATAGGTGGCCTCGGGATTCGCTTGTTGCTTGAAGGGCTCCGCGAAGTTAATCCTAACATTGCCGCCGGTTGTGCGGAAGCACTGCGCCAGCAGCAGAAAACCTTACCGGAGGAAGTGATCGCGCAATTGACCAGCCATGCCAAGGAACTGCAATCTCCGTCTTGGGCTGCTTGGCTGCTCGGACAATTGCCGCGAGAACAGGTATTGAATACAATCGCGGACGTTCAGGACTCGGCACCCGCGCTGCATTACGCCTTGAGCCTTCTGTGGGCGTTCACGGAAAGCTGGATCGCGCGGCGCTGGGAGCTTCACCCTAACGCCGACTTTCCAAGTTCGGGGGATGATGCCCATGAGGTTTGAGCTGCCTTCGGGTAAGAAAGTCTACGAGACTGACCACGGCCTCCAGGTTTCCGGCGACAGCAGGGAGATGCTGAGGCTGTTGCCGGATGAATCCGTCGATCTGATCGTCACCAGTCCGCCTTTTGCTCTGTTAAGGCAGAAGAGCTACGGCAATGAAGACCAGGCTGCCTATGTCGCGTGGTTATCCGAATTTGGCGCGGCGGCGCAACGGGTTTTGAAGCAGACAGGAAGCTTCGTTCTCGATCTCGGAGGTGCCTACGAACGTGGCAAGCCCGTCAGGTCGCTTTATAACTTCCGCGTGCTTTTGGATTTCTGTGACCGGCTTAAATACAACCTTGCCGAAGAATTTTTCTGGTACAACCCTGCGAAGCTCCCTTCGCCTATCGAATGGGTGAATAAACGCAAAATCCGCGTGAAGGATGCCGTCAACACGGTCTGGTGGTTTTCAAAAGGGGATTATCCGAAGGCCGACGTTACGAAGGTGCTCGCGCCCTATTCGGAACGGATGAAAACGCTGCTTAAGAACCCGGAAAAGTTCTATAAACCCAAGGAGCGACCTTCCGGCCACGATATTGCGGCAGCGTTCGGCAAGGAGAATGGCGGTGCCATTCCTTCCAATCTCCTCCAGATACCGAACACGGACAGCAACTCTCACTACCTGCGGACGTGCAAGCTTCTCGGAAAGGACAGCCATCCGGCTAGGTTTCCCTCAGCACTACCGAAGTTTTTTATCGAGTTTCTCACCGATCCAGGCGACTCTGTTGTCGATATTTTCTCAGGCTCGAATACTACCGGCTGCGTCGCGGAGCTGCTCGGCAGGAAGTGGCTAAGCATTGAGCTAGATCGACAGTATGCCGTATTGTCAGCGCTGCGCTTCATGGAGTCTTGCGCGGAATCAGACATCATCGAGGCCATGAAGGTGCTGGAAACCGGACAGTGTTTGAAGATCAATTCTCGTGGGTTTTCGGCCATCGAGGATCACCCAGGGGACGCCCAGGTGATGAAAGAGAGCCAAGGCTCATTGTTCAAGCATTCGCGCACGGGAACAAGGTAAGGTGCTGATACAGAGGGCCATGAGCTATGAACGACCTGCCGCACTTGAGAATAGACGGGCTCCACGAGCGTCATCCTGGACTGACAGAGGCTCTAGGTGAATCGTACGCCGAGGCCGCCTGCGTCTGTTGGTCGCGTCATCACCAGCCGCCGATAATTGTGTTGTTGAGACACGACGGCAACGACGAGTTCCGGCTAATCGACTTTGCCGTTCCCGATGCGCGAGTTCGCAAGGCGCACGCAAACGAGATCGACGCAACGGAAATGGGAGCATATGGCGTGTCGCTTGCAGCGGTGGAGGATGTTGCCGGCCTAGTGGCAGTGGGCAGGGCGGAAACGCTGACCGGTGCCGACTGGTACGTCGCACCGAACGGCGCAGAGCTCGACGATTTGGAAAGGTGCATTCGGCTGGAGGTGTCTGGTACCAGTGCTGGCGCCAGCGCCTATATAAATCGCCTACTTCGGGAAAAGCTCACGCAGGCGGCACGCGGGGAGAGCAATCTGCCTGCGATTGCCGCAGTCGTTGGTTTTAAGGCGCTTGAAGTCGCTATCTCCCCCCTGGGGGCACAAGGATGACTTGGGCTGACCTTCATAGAGCCAGTGAAGCGGCAGCTATTGAAGCGGAGGAGGCATTCCGCAAAGGAGACGCTTCGCAAGCGGCGCTCTTATATGCCAAGGCCGCCGAGCTCGAACAGCAGGCGCTTGGCACTGTCGATCCCACGAAGATACGCACCAGAGGGATTACAGCCGTCAGCGCTGTGTCGCTGTGGTATAAGGCAGTTGCCTATGAGCGCGCCGAGCAGTTGGCGTATTCGATGCTGGCCGATCCTGCCATCCCACAGTTCGCCAGAGTGGACTTGCGAAACCTTGTCCAAGCGATCTGGACCGAAAGCTCAAAAAGAGCCGCTAACGTGAGCTTCCTTCCGGGACAGGTGTTCGTATCGGTTAAGGGCGGCGAGGTCATTACGGGGGGGGCGCCGTTGGATTTGATCGTTGGGAAGGTGCAGACGATTCAGGCCATGTTCTATCGAACGGTCGAGTTCATAAAGGATATGCCGCTGCGTCTTCGCGGGGGGCCACTACGCGAGATTCAGGAATCGTGCCGCCCATGGCTCTTCCAAGCTGCAGCAGGCAGTTATCAATTCTCCGTGGCGATTCAAGAGGCCAAGCAGCTCGATTTCTTCAAAGAAGATACACGTCCCGATCTGGTAGCACATCAGTTTCTCGAAATACTGAAAGCGACCGCGAGCGAGGATCTAGTGCAGCTTGAGACTGTTGTTCCTAAGGCCGAGTACCGCAATGTCTTCTTGAGATTATCCCGCAATCTTGCCCCGACCGGGAAGACCTTCGAATCCATAGAATTGCGAGCGGCCACTGCCGACACCCCGGTTGCACTTACACCTGAGGCTAGAAAGGTAATCAATCACACGATAAAGAAGAACCGTCCTATTCATGCCGAAGATTCAGAGGCCGTTGAAGAAGAAGTCATCGGCACTCTGCGAGCGGTTGACCTAGAGAAAGATTTTCTGAATGTCATCGTTGATAGCCAGGCTTTGCATATCGTCGGACTTGGCGATGCAATGGACGATGTAATTGGGCCAATGGTGAACAAAACGGTGAAGGTTCAGGTTCTACGGGGGGCCAGGGATTCACTCCGCTTCCGCGATATCGAACTTGATGAGTAACGGGGACCCTTGCCCAGATGTTTCAAAACTTCACTTTAAATCTCGGGCTATCCTCGGGCTTGCTCTTGCGCTGGTCGTATAGACGGGCAGTGGAGACGTTGGCGTGGCCGAGCCACTCCTGGACTTTGGCGATGTCGGCCTCGTGCGAAAGCGCGTGCGCGGGTGGCGCAGACATCGGTTGGAAGCTGTGAAAATATCGGACCGTTCTGTTTCAGGGGAGATGGGGAGTGGATTCCGAAATGCTGGTGTGAAGGCGAAGCGGCAAGAATGGGTGAAGAGCCGCTCGCAAGGACTGAAGCGAGGACGGG
>Ga0208034_1001161_pt1 | contig 17084 bp, 37 predicted proteins | sample June2015DPH_8_10_FD_184699 | JGI IMG/M metagenome (GOLD analysis project Ga0208034, IMG submission 184699) | Peatland microbial communities from SPRUCE experiment site at the Marcell Experimental Forest, Minnesota, USA - June2015DPH_8_100... | ecosystem: Environmental > Terrestrial > Soil >...
GAGCATCGCCGGACACCTGAGCATCGCCGTTCACCCGAGCATCGCCGTACACCCAAGCATTGCCGGACACCCGAGCATTGCCGTACACCCGAGCATCGCCGTACACCTGAGCATTGCCGGACACCCGAGCATTGCCGTACACCCGAGCATCGCCGTACACCTGAGCATCGCCGTTCACCCAAGCATTGCCGGACACCCGAGCATTGCCGTACACCTGAGCATCGCCGTACACCTGAGCATCGCCGTTCACCCAAGCATCGCCGGACACCTGAGCATTGCCGTACACCTGAGCATCGCCGTTCACCCAAGCATTGCCGGACACCCGAGCATTGCCGTACACCCGAGCATCGCCGTACACCTGAGCATCGCCGTTCACCCAAGCATTGCCGTACACCCGAGCATTGCCGTACACAATACCTTCTATATATGCAGAAGGCTCGACATAGGCTGAAGTTTTCACCCAACCCTTTCCGTTGTCATGTTGCTTCCAACCCTGCTTAACAGTGCTTGGGAATAACGCGAGAATACCTTTGATTGTTCGTGACACATTGTCTCCTCTATTGATCGAATTTGTTTTCCGCCACTATATTTCGTAAAATCTGTGCGGCGGCTCTCTCTTCAACCGCCCGTTGGTTGATGGAAATCAAACGGGGTTGGTGCAGGCAAGACTTAGAGCCCAACTCTTTGCACTTCTGGCATGAAGTCCTAATCGCCGCCCCCAACATTTTGATATCGTCCTGATGAACGCTGTCCCATACGACTGTCATCTCTGCCCCCGATCAGTCTCGCGCCACCGTTTGAGCATGGCGGTGAAGCGCTCTTCTTCCTCCCGATAACCTTTGTCCCACAGGTCACGGTCTCTGTCGAGTTTGCGAGGGTTGGCTGATCGTAGAAACCCCGCCCGATATGCTGCACGCCCCTGCGCAATTATGCTGGCCGTGTCCACGAGATGTAGCCCTTGGGTGATTTTTTCAAGTTGTTGTAGTGACATTGACCTTCCTCCAGTACCCTTTAGTAAAGGAAACGATTCCGGGGGATACCTCAAATGCGGATGTCGCGTCGTTTACCCACTCTTGTTTTGGGCGTCCAAGTTTCTTCCCTGCGGCGAAGTCGCGAGCCGATCCCGCATTTTTGTTTTGATTCAGTTTCTTACCACGTCCAGTCATGCGATTGCTCCAGTGAATAGGATAGCATCCAGAGGCGGACTTGTCAAGCACAATCGTGGTGGTACGTCCAGAACTTCCCACAGGTACGCGCCCTGCTCCACGCCTAAGATTCGGGACACAGTGCGAGCCCAGACGCCGGACTCGGCATATTTTCGACCTAGTTCTTTCACGGTCATGTTGACAGAATAGTGCGCCGAATCACCATTGACAATCTTGTTGATCTGATGCGTCAATGCAGCGAAGCCCGCCCGGTCATTGCGGAAGATCGCGTACCCGCGCCGGTCGGTTCCTACCTGTCCGGGTAAGCGATACCCACGCACTACGCGGAGATCGCCGGGGTTGTGAAGCCTCTGAGGGATTGTACCGACCCGATAGAAGCCCTCTGCACGTGCGATAGCATGCGCTAAATCCTGCACTCGGTCAGCAGCGAATACCTGTGTGGCGCATAGCACAAGAAAAATTGATAACAAAAATTTCTTCATGTTTGCTCCTTTAGTAATCATGCGTGCACGACATCATATTTCCAAACTCCTCATGAGTTGCGTTTCTTCTCGGCTCAAGTGTTCCTTCGCATCACGAGCGGCTAGTCCACCCTTGAGAGTCAGATGGAACATATCGTCCCCGCCCCAGTGCGGTCCTGTGCGTCTCACGGCTTCGCCAGCGGCCACCATCGCTTCCCATTCTTCGTAGCCATCGCCGCCTCTGCCGATGCAGTAGTGATTGCGATAGGACGTATTCAGCTTATTCGGCAACCCGAGCGCATGTCGGGCTAGTTTCCGTTGCTCGCTCGTCATCTTTCATCCCTCCAAAGGGAGTTAACTATATAATTCCCAATCATTTCTTCTCCTCACTTTTAACGAACGTGAAACACGATTTGTCGCAATGCCGATGATATGTGTAGGTCACATCCTGACCAGACTTCACATCATCCGGCGATAGCCCCTCGCTAAAACACACTTCATGGTCGTTCGAGAAGTGAATGAATGTCTTCGCCGTCTCTTCCCACGTCTCAGGTGTGCGGTACGAGTATTTGACATGACCGCTGACAGTGTACGTCGGGTCGTCGCTCCAAGTGTACATCGCGCATGGTTCAGGAAGAGCGAATGCTAAAGTGGAGCAGGCAATCAAAAAGATACATATCAGAAATTTCATGTCTTCTCCCTTCGTGTGATAAAGTTTACGATCTGTGGAATCAAGGGGAGCATGGCCTGCCAGTTAGCAGGGGCGAAGAGCCCATGCACCGGACAGAACAGAGCTTCCCATAGTCCGCCCATTACAAGGTTTCCAGATGGCGCATGACCGCCACTCGCGCATCCGAAAGAATACAATACGGCGCAAAATAATTTGCGTCACAAGGCCCGCATTTACTCGCTCTTGCATTCCGTACGATATGCTCTATTGCGTTAGTGAGCATCTGCTTTGCTCCACGCAATTCGAGCGGGGTGACCGCCGCGTGACGGCGATATGGCTTTGGTGTCAAGGGCACGATGCGCCACTGATGTGACTTGACAAACTTGTTTGCATTGTCGGCAAGCAAATCCTGCACCCCTGCTTTCGTGTATACATTAGGGAATGCCCATGAACGCTCCCAACCTATATCAGAGAGGTACGTTTCAATGATATAATTCATAGTCTAAACATCCTCCTCAGTTCGTAGATTTGTGCGGCATCACCCTTCGGAATCCTACAGCCTTGGGGCGGTTTCTCATAAACCCAGACTTCACGATCAGGAAAGGGGTCGGTAAATGATTGCCCGTTCACCGCCTCGACCGCACGAGCAGCACGACAAGCCGGACACCCATACTGTTCCCAGACTTCATCCAGCACACAGACACAAGCGCATTTGTTGCATATGCCTTTCATCACTTGGCCCTCCGCCGGTACGCTCCTGCGATCCCGATCAAGCCTGTCGAGAGTAAGAGCAGGGTGCAGGGCTCAGGAACCGATGGGGGCGGGTCAATATACCCGATAAACTCCTGCGGCCCTGCTCCGGGGCTCGCACCGACAGCAGTGTACAGTGTTAGCCCGTTATAGGTGCTGTTAGGTGTAATCGCGGCGAGTGTCAATGCGTTACTCTCCACAGCCAGCGCAGATGCGTCCGTCGTGGCTCCCGGCGTAAACAGATTCCATACGGCCAGATTGCCAGTCGAAGGGTTGATGGTGCCGTCCATCACACCAAGGAAGATCAATCCCGCGGCCTTGTAATCAAGCACATTACTAAACATCCCATGTCCACCGACCAGCGGGGTCTCTGTGGCCGTCCACTGCTCCCCAACGGTGATCTCATTATCGTACGAGTCGCACATCAGCGCGGTAGCAGGTCCGGCGTTGATCGAGAAGTAGTACGGATACGTGTAGAATCCTTGGGCCACATTGCTGCCAGTACCCACGAAGTCCATGTTTACTGTGCCCGCGAATGCGGAACCCAGCAATGCGAATGCGAGTAGTGCGATTGCAAGTATCTTCATTTTCCCCCCTTGGGATTCAAAAAATCTTTGATCTTTATCGTGCCGGTTACGCCGTTGCCATCATAGAAGTAAACCAGATGACTGCCCGCTCCGATCACGAGATTGATTGTACCGGGTACACCCGCCGCGAAGTACAGGTCTTCTTTGGACGGCGGCTGGATAAGACTCATATGTGCATTGCCACGCGGATGCACGTGTGCAAAGCCGTCCACAGTAACGAGTCTGGCGTCTATCTCAGGATTAGCCGCCCCAAAATACGAAAGGCACACCTTTTGCACTTCCGTAAAACAAGGCTTGCCCGGCGTAGACATGCTCACGAGCACGTTGCCGTATTTGTCCTTGCCCCACTTGAATGCCTCTTCATGAATGCCGTCCGTATTTGACGCGGCCAGAGCCATACCCGCCGCAATGCGGACTTCCTGTGGAACATCAGGGACTTGACAATGCGCAAGCACCGTCGCAAGTATCACAGTCAAGAATACAAAGATCGTTGAAGTTATTTTCATTATGCCCCCACCGCCGCAGCGAACGCTTTGCTCGCCTGCTCGTCATCAGTCTGCAGATAGACCATTGTGGAACTGCCGGACTTGTGGCCTAACCGAGTCTGCAACTCGGGAAGTGTCATGCCGCCTAATAGTCCAAGTTTCCCACAGGTGTGCTTAAGAACATGTGGGTGCGCTTTGAATGCTGGTACACCCGCCTCAGCCGCGTATTCCTTCATGTGCAGCCAAGCAGTCTTTCGGCAGATTGTGAAGAACGGCCCGCCGTTCGCTGCCAGTTTCTCGATAGCCTCGCGATCATCCGCGGGCAAAGGCTGAATCGTTCGCTTGCTCCCTTTCAGGCGTTGAATTATGAGGCATCCGCCCACAATGTTCTCTGCGCTCAGACTAAGGACTTCACTGATGCGCAGGCCATGATAAAACGCCAGCTTGAACATCAGGTAGTCCGATTCACTACGTAACCGGGCAACTCTAAGCAACGCGTCCAACTCTACACGAGTTAAGCTTTTCATGATTGTCCTATTCTAAATGATGACCAATCACATGTCAAGCAAAATATAAATCCTTTGTTTTCAATCATTTAACTCCTTACCATAAAGCCGTTCATCCTCCGGGTCAACATACAGTTTCCATGCATTGAGCAAAATCTCAGGCACGAATTTGCGATACATATTGGCTGCGCACCATCTCCGCAATTCTTTCGAGCCTACAAGTTGCTCGGGCGTTAACCCTAACTCTTCGGCTTTGGTTTCGAACTGCGTCATAACCCCTCCATCAGAATCAGCGCGTATCCTGTGTACTCTTCATGAAGGCTTGGATAGTCCATCGCCATGCCTGCGCAGTAGACCGCAGCTTTCTGTCGGTCTCCGTCGAAGCGTCCGAGTATTGCACAAAGTGTTGGTATCATTTCGTATTAGCCCTCCTACCCTGCTACCCTCCTAAGCCTAGTCCTACGGCATAGGATTGTCAAGCGTTATTGTTGCGAATCAGGGGGGCCACGTAGCCCGGCCTGATTCAAAAGTTCTCCTCGGAGAAAGGTCTCGATCACCCCGAAACCGTCCCCCGAAAAATAAAAAGTTTGTACCTGAAAAGTATAAACCATTTTACGAAATCAAAACGTTTCGATGTGGGCTCTGCGACTGGCGCGAAGCCCCTACCAACTTTTCGGGTGGTACTTTGTTTCGGGCATTGGCCGTTAGACCTGCCCAGATCAATGCTTCCACTTGGCGTCTCGCTCGGGTCTCCACCGGGCGTCTGATACGACTGGCTCAACTTCGGTCGGTGTCCAAAGCCGCCAGCAATATCGGGCGAATAGTGTTACCCCCGCCACGATACAAAACAGGCCGATAATAGAGAGCCCCCAAAGGACAAACTCGACCTCGGTCGCGGTTGCGTTATCTAAGTACTCAGGCATTAGGTTACCTCCTTTCTGATTTGGGGCGGTTTTCCACCCCATCTAAACCAACCCGCACGCTTTAAGGTTCCTCCTCTAGTTGACTATATGCGCCCAACATCTCCCAGACAATACATCACGCACGGCTGCTTGGGATACCCCTTCGTTGTTGGCAATTTTGCGTTGGGAGTCGCCCATATTTGTGCGCAGACGGATACGCTTTACTGCAGCAGGCGTAAGAACGCTTTTACCATGGTCCGCGCCTCTAACCTGCCTATCCTTTGCTAACATGTCTTTATTGTTATCTGCTTTTGTGCCTTCAAACAAATGACTCCAACGAATACACAAAGGATTGTCACAATGATGACATGCGCAGGGTTTCGGCCAGCGACCATGTTTTAAGAAGAATGCTACACGATGCGCGAGTTGCAGTTTGCCAAATCTGAATCCGCCATAACCCATTTTACCCGCGACACAACCAGTCCAAATCCAGCAGCGAGTTTTCATGTGGGGCATAGTCGGGCCATGTTTATTCACCATTGCCCAGAATCGTTGCATAGATGCTCTCCTTTCTGTAGTCTATCACTCACGCCCACGTCATGCAAGTGATGGGCGTGATGATAGCCTAGACCAGATCACGAACTGCGAGCCCACGAGTGGCCCTTGCGCCGATGAACAGTTCTGTGAAATTCATAATGATTTGTACCTCGCGAACTGCGCATCACTGCGCTGAATTTTACTTCGTACAAGTTCTGGCGTTATCTCGGTTGTTTTGAGGGCGAGTGTCGTGCCTGTTTTTGGGCTATTGAAGAGAACAAGGTTGGGCTCTTGAATCCCCTTCCAAATGCCCCCACCCTGCTCCACTGCTAACTTGCTAGCGCGGCGAACTTCGATCTCATACAGGTGGTTTGCTTCGCGAATGCGTTCGATTGTCATAATCGCCCTCTTAGTTCAAGATATTCAGCAGCATGTAACAACATGCACCATGCTTCTAGTTGTGCAGCCGTGGGACGACCGTTGAATAAATCGCCCATGTCTGCTCGCAGTTTATCAAGTATATCAATTGCAGCCTGCTCATGGTTCATAATGTTCTCCTAGTACAGCCATTCATGCAGCGGGAGACGAGGCCGCGCTGCATGCCTTGCTGTGCTATCCGAGTACTTCGAACAAGTCCGGCCCTTGATCAGAAGCGCGATTGATCGCGTCCTGCGTAGGGCTGATTGGTGACAATCCAGCATCGCTCAGTCCGACACATACTGTGCCACTAGCTAACCGCACCTCGACCATGCCTTTAAGCTGACCAGTGCAAACGGCGGTGATTCTTCCTTCAAAGCCATTGCAGAGCACTTTCTGTCCTACGGTTGCGTTTGTCATTGTTTTCTCCCCCTTTTGACTTACTCATTAGACTCTGGCGCATGTCCAAAGTCTAATACGTGTTCAAAAGTTGATGTTGCGTTCCTTCTACATTCTATTTGTTCGTGAAGAACTTGACGGTGAATCTCGCTTGTAGGTTCATGTACGCCCCCTTTTACTGAATACAATCTTAAACCCGGCCCTGCTACCCTGTCAATGGCACGAAGGTGCTATGTCCTTAGTGCTTTCCTTCGCCTGTAGCTCAGCCAGCACTGTCTCGGCTTCCTTCCATATCATCCTCTCACGGAAGTCTTCGCTTGCCCGCTTGCCCTGCTTCTGTGCGAGACTTTCGAAGTACCCTGTGATCAGGAGGAACGCGATTACGTAGCATATAGTCATACATATTCCCTTGCACGCAAATACCCAAAACCCCGCCCCAATAGATTGTACGCGATACAAAGCAGAAGCCCGCCCAAATGACACAAGACGACATCAGAAGTGACAGATTATGGAGCGAGCCGCGATTACTCGCTCTGTGCGTCTAAGTCTATGTATTCACACTGGATAGCGGGCATCTTGCCTTCGAGTACCACGAGCGAATAGATGTAAACTGCGACCCATAACACGAGCCCGGCCCACACGAGGATGACGTTATCCCTGATCATAACCCGTCCTTCCGATATCCCTTACGAGTGATAATCACGCCATTCGCCAATCTTTGACGGTATAACACGCCATAAGAATAGGATGACTGCACTACACGGTCAGGTGCAGTACTCACATGCACCCAACTGCCACCATCACAGCCAGACGCAGCAATAGGTTGCCCGCAGTCTAGGCAGTTACCGTCAAAATTGCCAGACGCAGCAATAGGTTGCCCGCAGTCTAGGCAGTTACCGTCAAAATCTTGCCCGATTTGTGAATTGCAATTAGCCATTGAGACCGTCCTCTGCCGGGCGAAGCCTCTGCGCCTTCGTCTGGACTTTCGGATTCTCGCGATAGACACCTGTGCTCGCCTTAAAATTTCCATCGATCCAGCGATTGCCGCATACAAGGGCATCGCCGGTCAACTCAGCATTGCCGCTGACCTGTGCTGTGCCCTCAACCCGGACGTTATCGCTCAGGCGAGCCCGCCCGTACACGATGGCCTGCTCACCGACGAAAACAGAGTCAGCCACGTAAGCCGTTTCTGCGACCCAACCACGCCCGTTTGGGTGCTGATGCTGCTCATCATTCTGCAGTGTCGTAATCATAACGTTTGCCCTCCGCAGATGACCAGCGCAACGACAGCGCAGATCGCGGCCACGTGCCACGCCGCCACACCGATAGCAATGACCGCGCCAACAGTTGCGATTGTACCAAGTATTTTCATTTGCGCCCCCACGCCCGAATTGATCGGGCGAGCATCAACACGCCCATGACAAATGAGAACACGAGACAGGCCGCGACTTTCATAAGCCCGCCTTGCGCAGATCAGCCAGCCGTGCGCTAGTGCAAGACGTACACGAACAGCCTTTGATTGGTTTGCGAATGCCTATAAAACCAGACAGGTCAAACCAGATATTACTGACCGCGACTTTGACGCGCCAAGCGAAGCGTTTCATCATGTCCACTAGAGTGCTCCTTCAGTCTAGGTTACTCTGCGAGAGTCCGCAGATGTGCTCGATGTCACCGCCGCGCGGGATGTGCTCGTTCACGACGCTGACAGGATATTGCACATCGTCTTCGAGCGCGTCAGCGGTAGTCAGTGACGCGACCTTCTCGGCAAGCGTGCTAGGACCGTTGTAATAGTTGCTGTACCACGCGACCTGTTCGGCCTGAATCTTGAGTGCTTCGGCTTTTGTCATTGTGAACATAATTGACCCCTTTACTGAATACAATCCTAAACCCGGCCCTGCTCCCTTGTCAAGATCACGAAGGTACATGTCCTTCGGAGCAGGGCGATGTCATTGCGCTTCACAACGCGATTCGCACGCATCCCGGTCCTGCCGATAGCTGCAACCTGCCTTGCATTGCTCTCGCCTTGCTTCCCTGCGGGACTGCTCAATATCACGATCCAAGTCTCGACCATTATCAGGCGGTGGAGGGGGCGGGGTCGTATGATATTGGTTGGGCGGGTTATTCAGACTACAGTATGGTTCGAGCCCCGGACCGTTCTGGCATTGTTGGCCGAATGCTAAAACCCCGCCCATCACGATTGTACCGAATAGAATGAGTATGCGTTTCATTTGTTCTCCTTTACTGGATATAATCCTAAACCCGGCCCTGCTACGTGTCAACATACCTTTGGTAACACCGCGCGGGTTACTTTCTTACGCCCGCCCATCGTGTTCTCACAACGGACATTATAGCGGCGGCTTGCGTCCTTCGTCTGGTCGGTTGTCAGGATGTACGACTTGAACAAATTGTGCTTGGCACAGCAGGGCACGCAATTGTCCTTAGTATAACCCAACCGGCTGTCCTTACGATCAACACCTGAATTGATTCCTTCTTCCCATTGTATCGCGTAAAAGCAAGGTGCCGCCACAATATCCTCAAATTCAGCTTGTGTCAATTCAAACGGGATACCGCGTCGGTGTGCGCGTGCCCGCATTGATGTATATCTTTCATTGGCAGTTTGACCTTGCCTGTCGTATTGCTTGCGACGGTATTCCTGATGGCAGACGTTACAGCGACCTGTCGTGTTAGCATGGCCCGCAGGGTGTAGCGGGCAGGGCCATTTGTTAATAATGCTCATACTACTCAATGCACCCAACTTGGATGTTGTGATCACGCTCATAGGGCCGTCCCAAGCGGATAAAGATGCGGAAGCATTCCACGAACGGCTGATGGAAAAGTACCAGCGTCAGAAAGATTGCTTGCGTATGGAGATCGAGATGAAGAAGAACCACTACACCGACCATCAGATCGCAGAGTCATAATTGCCTCCAGTCTGATTCTACTCGTTACAGTGTTACAATGTCAACGTATCTTTAGTAACCAAACGGTATTACCAAGTACAACGGGGAGCAAGGTCAAAACCCGCCACAAAACGGATCAAAATGAGACAGACACTAGAGTAATACCCTACGCTATTGTTCTCTATTACGACTAGGTTACCGTGGTCAGAGGGAACAATTGGTGAATCGTTACCAAGGAGCAGGTTAGCAGGGTAGGCCACGCACGGCGCTTCGAAACGCGAGATGACCAAAAAGTGGGCTGTAACAATATGCACCCCAGAACGTAATATTGTTTCACCCTGCTACCCTGCGGGTAATCCCTTTGTTATCAACGCCTTGCCCTGCTGGCCCTGCTCACTCGCGTATCGGCGTATTGCGTATTGTGGTACGTTGGGTGTTATCAACAGGTTAGCAGGGGAGCAGGGCGGCTCGATAGGAAAAAGGGGTCAAGGATAAAGGGTTTAGGGTCAGCAGGTTAGCAGGGTGTCAACCTCCCTGAGCCGAGGGCACCCCGCCCAGGCGCCCCGTACCCCTTCGCTGGCGTGCTACGCGTCGCCGGGCCAAAAAGGGTGGTAACCTCCTCCCCTGCTACCTCCCTAACCTCCCGCCCTATAGGGGACGTTACCTCCCGCCCTATGTCATACGCACACACATAGTTGTATCATTCTGAGACGCAGGGAAGCAGGGCAGGCCAGGTAGGGATTTTTGGGGAAGTGTCAAATTGAGACAGATTTGGGCGGGGAAAGCGTCGAAAATTGATTCCTACGATTTGAATGGATTATTTGCGACGGGACCGTGTTTTCATAGGAGTATTCTATTTCAGGCTGATGGTTTGACAAGCCGTTTGCGAGAAATACTAGGGTTTGGGCATTGATCGGCAGGCCGCGGGTCGTTAGGATGGCGTGGGACTGTTTGGGCTAATTTCGGCTGCAGGATGTTCGCGTATGGTTCGCGCCGATTAATGAAAAGGACGAACTTGTCCAAGCAAGTACAGAGAATTCATTTGCCTGTTCCAGACAAAGCAGCAGTCTGAGGGTTGGTGATTGCGCTGTCAGAGATACTTAGAGTCGCCACACGTGAAGGCGCGCCGCGCGGCTGCGAAGAGCACTCGCGGATGAGATTCGGGGGCATCGTGAAATCCAGCCTGGAACTGATCTATCCGGCCAGATTCTTCTTCGATGATTCGTTCCCTTTCGGCGCGGAGACCGCGGCTGCTTTCTTCTTACCTGCGCCGAAATAGGCCAAGCCTTCGGCACCCGTCAGTAACCCAAAGAACTCAGTCTTGGCGGCTTTCAAGAGCTCTTGCACTTGGGTGAGGGCAGCGATCAGTGGTGCGCTTTCTGTTTCCTTTGCGTAGGCTCTGATCTGACAAATGCCCGACCTGAGCGTCAGACCGCGGTCGTCGAGGAGATAAGGCTTTCTGGAGATCGGCAGTTCCGTGTGTCCGTTGAAGAGTCTTCGCCATGTGTCGAATACTTTGTCCACACCTTTGACGAGATCGCGAGCACTGGAGGAAGACGCTTCCGCGCAGTAGGGGTGCATCGTTGTAGACCAGAACGAATGGCGGTCGAGAGGCGACAAGGGGTTCGAGATCGTCAGCTCGGGTAACCCGTCAACAGGATTATTAGCAGGGAAGCGGGTTTCCACGCACTCGTTCTCCGCATAGCCGATGGCGAACGCGGTTTGAAACACCTCGCTCTCACGCTTTTTGGGAATCTCCGGCGCCCACATATCATCAGCGTCTACCCACATCGGATACCGATGTTGAAGAAGAGTCCGTGTCAGCGCGTACCAAAAAAACAGAATTTGCGCTGATCGGAGGTCGAGCGCGCAGTAGCCGAAGTGAGTCGGAGGACCCGAAAAACACCTGTTTTTCTTGAGGTCCATGAACTGATTGTTAAGTCGGAGCCAGGGCTTCCCGCGCCAATCGTCGGCGACATCGGGGTCTTTGATCCTGCACGGAGTGAGGTCATCCATGAAGCCGATGAATCCGCCGTTCGTTTCACCATAGCCTTTCTTGTTTCCGTGGCGATCGTCGCCGAGAGGAAGTCCGCCGACTATCTGCTGGCCCTGCTCAGCCTTTCGCTTGCCGCGCATGAAATCTTTTCTCGTGTAGCCACACCACGTTTTGATGCTCAGGCGATCCTTTCCAATCTCCACAGTACGCGCCTGGGGATCATCGAGTATTCGCCGACACGCCTGCTCCATTTCGCTCGGCGAGTCCCACGGCACCTGAGCAAGTTGCTTCTTCTTCAGCCACGTCAAATCGATCAGGGGTATGCTGCGATCGGCGTTGAGTTTCGGCCCCTTCGCCTTGTAGCGCCACACCGTGAACGCCACAGGCCAGGCTCCCTTCACGTCGAAGAACTCATTGCTCGTGACAAGAATTCCTGCGACATCCTCGAAGGATTCCAACATCTGAGTTCTGATCTGCTCAAAGATCGCTCGTCTCGTTAGCCATGCCGACTTCGTGAACAGCAGCAACAGGGAGTCCTCTGGAAGACCGTTTGATCGTGCCGCCGCGCAGATCAGCTTCATCTGCGCAAGAAAGCAGCAGTATCGTTCGCTGCTCGCGTCGAGACCCGTTGCTTCCGTGATCGACTCATGGACCTTGTAGTCGATCGCCTCGGCGGTCTGATCGTCGTCGCTCCGATAAGGGGGATTGCAGAGGAACGCTAGTGGCTTGTCAGGCTTCTGGCCCTTCTCAGCGAGGTACGTCCTGAGCTGCTCCAGATACTCGTCAGCGCTCTTGTCCAGAAAATTGAGACCCTTGTTTTCGGAGACCTTCGGCACCACTGTGAATTTTCCATCGTGCCACTGATCTCCCTGCATTCTCTTTTGCACAGCGTAGAGCAACTCAGGTTCGATTTCACCCACTACCTTGTGGCGCAGTTCGAGCGGCGACCGCCAATTGGTGACCAGATTCCCGCTACCGCAAGCGGGGTCTATCACAAGGTAGTTCTTGCCGAGACCGGGGATGTCCTGCTTCACAAGCCACATCACGAACTTTGAAAGCTCGCGGTCGGTGAAGAAAATGCCGTGCTTCGTGCGAAAGTCCTTATCGACGGCATCCAGCGCTTCGTCATATCGAGCAAAGAAGTCGTCCCGATTTTCACCTGGAGCAAGGTGTATCCGACGATCTTCGACGTACTCTTTGAACTTGAGCCGCTTCGCCGGGACGAGATCGGTGATGATTTCTCCGGCGAGAGTTGCCTGTTGATTCACTTTGTCACTGAGCTGGAGTGTTGAAGCCTCGTTCCATCCGTAGACCATGCTGTAGAACGCGCGCACTGCTTTCACTGGCTGCTTCGGATCGAAGAACGACTTCATTTCCTTCAGGACGGCCGTGAAGTTCTTGAGCGTCACCTTCTGACGAACCTTTTCTCCCTCACGGATCGTCTTTTCAAACGACGTGATCTTCTCCAGGACTATTTCTGGGTTGGAGTGGAACAAACTTCCCGACAGCTCGTCCCCGTGCCATGTCGCGAGCTTGAGGAGTGCGTTCCGCTTACTTCGGTAGCGGGTTGCAAACTTTGCTCCGAGGCTGCTTGCAGCACCCGTACTGCTGAGAACGGCGTGCCTGATGTCTTCGGGGAGATCGCTCACGCGCCACACGCCCAAGAAGTCCTTGGCGGCTACGATGATCTGACTAAAGTCCAATTCCCTTTTGTAAGCGAGCCCCTGGAACAACCCACTCAGCCAAGCGTTCGTTTTGCCTTTAAGTTCCAGCACGAATAGACCAGCGACGTACCCATCTGAGCGGCCCGTGTCCTTTGTGAAGTCATCGCCGTAGACCGTCCGGAAATACGTGATCGCCCGGTCCTCGTTCGCTGTTTCGTAAGGTCGTGAAAGATACTGGAGCAAGCCCTCGATGTGGGCAGGAATAGACTTAGCCATCGGCGTGCCTCCCTCGCGGCGACCGCCGAACCAGACACACTTCTCCCACGTGCTGAGGAACGTTCGCCATTTCGAGGATTTACTTTCCCTTCAAAAATCTGCGTTTTGGCCCGGCATTCTGCGTGGAGGAAGGTCGCCGATTACGCGCAACAGAATTGCAGAGATGTTCCTCCACGGTTGTATCGTTTCTGGAGAGCCAATCTTTTTGTTGATCGCACATGGTTTCAATCCATATGGAAATTTCGTTCTCTACACTTCGTAGAGATGTTCCTTCCGGCACTTCAATAAAACATTCAATTTTCAAAAGCATTGTTTTCCCTCCATAGTTTTGTTTTACACGGTACAATCCGGCACATAGACCCGCTGGCCCCGCTCCAACACCAGTCGCTTCATAAGGAAAGTTACCAGTTCGTGTGGGGCGGGTCTGCCGGTGTTACCTGCGGCTTCCCACAAGGCTTGTGCGACCTTCCCGTAGTCAATGTGCTCCTGCATCTCCCTGCGAATTTTGTCTTGTTCGGGCGTCATCTCACTCCGTAGTATAGAATTATAAGCAAAGTCAGCAACAAAATCGCGTAAGCTGCCATCCCCTGCCGGTGGTCTTTCGCCATGATCCATCGATATAGCTTCACGATGGTTGCAATACTACTGTTAGATTCGAACTCGGTTTCAGTCATTTCACCCTCCAATACACTATCCCCGCGGCTGTCAGTACCGCCCCAGACACGATTAGGACATCACCTATCGAGTAAATCGTCTCATATTGTCCATGCAGATAACTAAACCGATCAATGAGCCAAGGCAGGCGGGTCGCGGGTGTCGCTACCTGCCACGCCCCGGAAGCATCCCCGTCAGTCATTACCGGCATGCGCCAACCGTTCAAACTAATCGCTAGGAAGTTAAGGAGCCCACCCAACCAATAAACTCCTAATCCACACGCAGGCCATAGTGCCTTGTGCGTTTTTAAGTTGCGAGCTAGAAACGGCAGACCTATAACTGCGCATGCCATAATTCCAAGTCGTATCATCCTAACATGCTCCTTGTCTGATATCTTACTTGCTCCGCCTCTTCACGTTCTTTTGTCTCCTCGGGAGTCTCTCGATCAGTAATCCATGCATGATCGGGACAGTAGACTTTATCGGTCCCTTGTTGGAACACGATACCGGGCTCTTTACACCCCGGATGATCGCATGGAAGATCGGCTAGCAACACGAACCCCCGTCATAATAACTCTGTACGTCCAATTCTGGCCGAGTGCTGGTGCCACAAATGGTGGTATTTGGTTTAACCAGAAAAGGATCGCCCGTATTTGGTAGAAGATTGATCGGTGGTTGATAAGGCCAATACGGGATACTCGGCGGAACAGATGTCGATGGTGGAACATGTGGTGCCGTTGAGATGGGTATTGGCGCGAACGTGACCCTACGATCTAACTCAACAGCGTCGTGAACCGGGCACTTGAATTTCAAGACCGTGCCCGCGAAACGGTAATTCGACGCATAAAATTCACAACAACAATCTAAACTTTTCATATCGACTCCTTCTCCCACAACTGGATCACATTTTCAGGCACTCTGTCCTCTCGCCTTGAATACCTGCACGCAGCCCTGAGGCATTGCTTCGACCGCTTCAACTTCCGCATTACGAAGAACACCAACTCTTTCGTAGTAGGTATAACGAATTCCCGACTTGTGTCTTCATCTCGCCACGTCCTAACCGCCGTGCGCAGCGTTTCATCCTCAGCCCTGTATTGAGAGATGATCCTCTTCGCCTGCTTACAAGTCATTTCTCCTCCGGGTAAACAAAGTTTTTGCAGCGATCAGTATACTTCGGCGCACAACCTTCGCCTGTGATGGCATTGTGAAAACACCGCTGAGCGGCGGGGTAATTTACATCACCCGCATGGACTTCGAATTTATGCCCGCATTTCCCGCAGGGCGTCTCAGGTGCAACCTCAGGGAATGCCATTACTTCTTCTCCAGAAAAAGGATTGGGTGCGGGTCACCAAAAGTCCAACGCATGTACCGCAATAACTCACAACGTCTGTCACTTCCAAGCATGGCCTGCAGGGCAAGGCGTTCGTGAATCGTGGGGAAGCCGCCGGTCAGCCTGCTCACTGGAACACGAATCTTTACTGTGCAGTGACGATGCGGCAGGTCGCTCTTCGATGGAGCGACTTGCATTCCTAGCACATCCACGAATTGCCTCAGGACTTCCACCTGATCCTTGAACAATTCATAGCCCTGCTCCGTGTCGAGGTCAATCAACAACTCATTTTCAGCAGCGATGACAAGCCTTAGCCCGTTCTCCTCCGCGTACTGTTCAAGTTTCTTGCTGTTATCTTGGCCGGGGTCATACATGCCAGACACATCATTTGTGACCGTCACGTTTTCTTCCCCAAGATACCTGTCTTCGAGTTTGCTCATTATTCTTCTCCTTAAAAGATTTTAATCCTTTCGTCAGATTTCCACTCACTTTTGAGCCAGCGCTTGAATCTCTGCCATGCCGTCATCTGCAGTTCGCGAATCTCTTCCCAGCACCGGGATATCTCTTCTTCACGTTCCGCAATCTGGCGAGACATGTCTAAGATTATCTGACTGTCTATTGCTGCCCGGCGGTCTTTCTCAGCAAGCTCCCTGTGCAAATCAGCAATTATCGCGATGGAGAAGCAATCTCCGCCGCACCCACATTCTGTGCATGTCATAACACCTTCCTCATTTCTAGCCCATCACCTTCGGGCTTGTAGTAATTCCTGAGATACGCAGTCACCCGGTAGCCTTCTTTGAAGTAAAGAGTCTGGGCGGGGTTGTCGGTTTTACAGTGTAACACAATCTCGCGGGCACCTAGCGAATGATAATAAGCAGCGATTTCCTGCAAAAGTTCTTTTCCAATCCCGTAGCCTCGACTCCCGGGCATTACCGCGAGGCTGACCAACAGTGGCGAAGTGTCGGGTGTCACAAGTGCATAACCTACAGCTTCTTCACCAATCGCCCAGTCGGGAATGAACACATCTCCGCCCTTCACAATACGTTCAAACATTTCTCGGGTGGGGAGTTCCACTCCAGTATAGCAGGCTTCTGTGATATCCCATAGCCGGGCTAAATCCTTCCACTTGCCATCTTCAGATAACTTCATTGTCGGAACTTCCTTCCCTGCTTCATGATGTTCGTCCTTGTGTACTTCGCAAATCCGAATCCATGACTTGAGCACGGGCACGTTTCGCCGCATTCGTTGCACGTCGCGGTGCTCAACTCTTTTACGACCGCGGCAGGATTCTTAAAGTTCATGTCTTTGAGTAGACCTTGCAATTTCTCCTGCGCTTCTTTCTTGGCCGCTTCCAACGTTGCGGCGGCATTCTTAAACTCTTCGGG
>Ga0208034_1001165_pt1 | contig 17017 bp, 14 predicted proteins | sample June2015DPH_8_10_FD_184699 | JGI IMG/M metagenome (GOLD analysis project Ga0208034, IMG submission 184699) | Peatland microbial communities from SPRUCE experiment site at the Marcell Experimental Forest, Minnesota, USA - June2015DPH_8_100... | ecosystem: Environmental > Terrestrial > Soil >...
CCACGTTCTACGAGGTGAACATGCGCATTTTCACACAAGTGGTTGCGGTCATTTGCGCCCTGTGCGCTGTCTCGGTAGCGCAGAGCGATGCCGAGCTCGAGACACAGCTTCTGAAGACGCTCCGACAGATGTACGCGGCAGAGATGGAGCACGACCTCAATTTCATTCGTTCGTATCTCTCCGATGACTTCGCAGAGGTGGCAGGCGACGGACGCGTGTACTACTGGAAAGACATCGAAGCCAGTTTCGCGGGCATGGAGTTGCGGGATTACAAGCTGTCAGATTGTGTAACGAAACGGGTCGCGTCCGACACAGCTTACATGAGTTGCGCAATGGAGGTAGACGCCAGTTTCAAAGGAAATCCACTCCCTCGCCTGTTCCGTGTCACGTGGCTTTGGACGCGAGTGAAAAATCTGTGGGTGGTGCGCTTCGAGCAGGCGACGATCGTGCCCGCCGCCACTCCCACGGGCAAGTGAGTCTTAGTTCCGGGCCGAACGTAGGTCGTGACTGGCACTAATTCTCAGTTGGCGTTACATCGCCATAGCGCTCATTGAGGGTCAATGAGTGAAATGGCCTGATTTCGTCAACTGAGTGCGGCGACTCTTGCGAGGGGCCTTCTTTTATCATGACAAGAGTCGCACAATGCCCGGCTACTACACTGAGAAGCTGGCGGCCGAACGCCTCCGCGCTTGCTATGATCTCGCTCCGCCCCGCACTAGGGCGTACCTCGAGGCCGAGATCGAGTTCGTCCTTAGAAGAACGAGGCCCTCCATGGTCGTCTTGGAGCTAGGTTGTGGCTATGGCAGGGTTCTTGAGCGGCTTCTCCCTGCCGTGCACGTTGGGTTCGGAATCGACACGTCGCTGGCGAGCCTCCGCATGGCGTTGGAATTCATGGGAGGCAAACCATCCCTCCGCCTCGCCTGCATGGACGCCATTTACATGGGTTTTCGTGACCGTATCTTTGATTTAACCCTCTGCGTTCAAAATGGCATCTGCGCCTTCGCAGTTGATCAACAGCAGCTTTTCAGGGAGGCGCTTCGTGTGACCCGATCGGGCGGCGTGGTGCTGTTTTCGAGCTACTCGGCTCAGTTCTGGGAGCATCGACTGCAATGGTTTGAAATTCAGTCCGCATACCGCCTGATCGGCGAGATTGATCACCAAGCCACCGGTAACGGAGTGATTGTCTGCAAGGACGGTTTTCGTGCCACTACTGCCGATAGGACGACGTTTGAGAAGCTTGCTGCTGGCTTGGGAGTCACACCCCGTATTACCGAGGTAGACGGTTCCAGCCTGTTCTGTGAGATCGTTGTTCCTTAAAAGGTGTTCCTGCCAATGATGGTTGGTGAAACATCGCCATATCGTAACTAATCCGGCTTCGGCATCCCGTTTCGGGATCGGTTACGATAATGCCTGGTCACAGCAACTGTCGCTAGCCTGAGCCAGCAGGCAGGACTTTTCTCCTCCTATTGCACCTTCGCGTACTCCGTCTTGGCTTCCTTCAGGATGGGGATGTCGGGATCGGCGTCTTTCCAGAGGGTGAGGAAATCCTGGTAGGCGGTTTTTGCCTTGGCGCTGTCGCCTTGTATCGCATACGCGCGGGCCAGCCCCAGTCGCGCGAGAGCTGCCAGCGGGCAATTAGCGAGCATTCCTTTGTGGTCGAGAAACTTTTGAAATTCCGCGGCGGCGGCACTCCCGTCACGTAGGGCGAGGTAGGCTTCGCCGCGTACGTAAGCCGGATACAAGGTGGTTCCCTGAATGATGGTGTCACCGCTCGCCTCATAGGGCTGGGCGGCTTGCAGCAGCGAGATTGCACCTTCGGCATTACCTTTGTTCAGCTCGACGGACGCCCGGTCCGTAGCCACCCAGTACAACCGAATAAAGGATCGTTCAGGAAACTCTCGGTCCAACTCGTCCGCCAAAGCCAGTGCGCGGCTATTGTCGCCGGCCCGAGCCAGTGCCAGCGTCGCCATGCTCTTGACGTCGCGAGTGCGGGCGCGAGCGAGTGCTTGTAGCGCGTCGCTCCGTGCGATCTTGGCGAAGCCAAGTTCCGCTTCCCACTGTGACTTCTTGACTTGCCACAATGCCGCCAGCTCCTGCTGGCCCGTGCTGGTTGCAGCTTCGATAGCTTTGCTCGAATACTCCCGAAACCCCCGAACTCGCCCGAAGTAAGCCTCCGTATCGGCCGCCGTGGAATTCATGTGCTTAACAGCGTTTTCCGAGCTCGTTGCCAACGCGATCTGCCGTTGCATCGACTTAGAATCGCCCTCCACAAACGCCAGCAGATAAAGGCCGTTGGACGGTGTTTGCCACTCCGGAAACTGCTGCTGCCACTTCTGGAAGACTCCTGCCGCGTCGGCATAACGATCTACAGCACGATAACTCGACGCGAGATTTAAGTAGCCCGTCGCGTCATTTGGATCCAGCGCCAAGGCTCTGAGGGTATCTTCAACCGCTTCCTCGTAGTGACCAAGCCACATGTCCTCCGCCCCCAGCCTGTGCGGTGCGACTGCATCCCAGGGGTAAGTTTGCGCCCAAAGCTCCGTGTTTTCGTGGCCCTTGTCAAGCTCCAGCGTCGCAAGGTCGTAGTAGTCCGTGGCAATGCGAAACCACTCTCTTTCGCTGGCGTGGTCACGCAGTGCAAAGGCCTTTGTCGCATAATCACGGGACATTTCAGGGTCGCCTACGTTGCCGTAGGCGAGCGCCAACTGGGCGTATGCCATGGCGAAGTTGGGATCCAATTCAATGGCGCGCTTGAACAACGGTATCGAGGCGGCGTCACCTTGCTGGAGCTGCACGGCGTGCGCCGCGCTATAGGCCTTCAGTGCTTCCAAGGATGAGGTCGTCACCTGCTCGATGGGCAAATCGAATTTCTGTAGGGAAGCCAACGATTCACCGATTCTCTGGCGAAGCTGCGACGATGCCGCGTCGAGTGCCGTCAATACCTCGTCCTTATCTTTGGCCTCAGACTCCTCGCGTGCCACAGTCTCTCCCGTATAGCAGTTTGTGGCTGTCAATCCCACCACGTAGTGCTGCGAGAGGCGTGCGATCGAGCCGGCCAACACCGCCTTACTGCCGGTGCGCTGACACAGATCCTGTGCCAAGTCAGGCGTGAGTCTTGCGTCGGCGGGGCGACTCATCAACTGGAGCTGTTCCCGCACTCTCCGTTCCGGCAATATGTTCAGAAATGGCGATTGATCGAGATCGGCAGCGAGGGCCTGTTTCAACGTGTCGTCGAACACCGGGTCGCCCGTACTGTTGGCAAAGTCGGCGAGCACGACCGTATCTTTCTCGGTGAGCCGCTTGCTTGAGCGCGAGCGGTAATAGAGTCCACCTGCGAGCAGCGCTGCGATTAGCATGACCGCAGCCGGAACAACCATTTTCCACGCGCTTTTGCTCTGAGCGACGGGACGCTCGGTCGCGGCCGTCACTGTGCCCGAGCTCGATGATACCCGCCCGCTATTCGTGTCGCGCTTCAGCCGCTGCAGGTCGGTACGCAGCTCGGCGGCACTCTGGTAGCGCAGGTTGCGGTCCTTCTCCAGGGTCTTGTCGATGACTTCTTCCAGGCCCGTAGGCAACCCAGGGTTTACCTGCATCGCCGGGACCGGGTCACGGTTCAAGATCGCGCTGATAACGTCGGCGTTGCTGTCGCCATGGAACGGTGTCGTACCCGTCGCCATCTCATACAGCACCACACCAAACGAGAACAGGTCAGTGCGCGCGTCGAGTTCTTTCGCTCGCACCTGCTCGGGTGACATGTAGCCGACCGTGCCCATGGGCGAGCCACGGTCCGTCAATGGCTCTTCTTCTGGCAAGGCAGTAATCGTGTCCGCCGACGCCGAAACCGGACTCGGTCGCGTGACCTTCGCCAGTCCGAAATCGAGAATCTTGGCGTGGCCGCGTCGGGTGACGAACACGTTGGCCGGCTTGATGTCGCGGTGGATGATTCCCTCGGAGTGTGCAGCGTCGAGCGCGTCCGCGACTTCGATGGCCAGCGGCAGAAGAATCTCCAGCGGCAGCGGAACACCGGCAATCCGGTGCCGCAGCGTCATGCCATCCAAAAACTCCATGGCGATGAACGGCTGCCCCTCATGCCGCCCGACCTCGTAAATCGTGCAGATGTTGGAATGGTTGAGGGCGGAAGCTGCCCGCGCCTCGCGACGGAAGCGCTCCAGCGCCTGCGGGTCGTCGGCAAACTTGTGGGGCAGGAACTTCAGGGCAACGAAGCGGCCAAGTTCAGTGTCTTCAGCCTTATAGACGATACCCATGCCTCCACCACCGAGCTTCGCGAGGATGCGGTAGTGCGAGACCTTACTTTCGATCATGGCCCAGTGACGCTGAAATGGATGGCTGATGATAGGGCGATTGTAGCTGACAGTCAATTCGTGCTGGGCTCGTTCCCAACCAAATCCAAGTCGTCGGCAAACGGGAGGCTCGATAGTCTCTTCGTTCAGCTCTCGGTTTGCCCTCGGCACTTTCCCATTCTGGAATGCGTCACTGACAAATTATCGTTGTTTCCGTAAAACCGAACTGCCTTCGCCCAGGTCCTTGACCGTATCGCGCATTGATTCGGGCTCAGCAACGCGGTCCAATGGGTCACCAGAGTGAGGGGAAGAGCTGAGCCTTGCGGTTCCGAATTGACGAGAAACTTCTGCCCATCGGCGGTGACGTCATAGGCGGCGGACCATCTCATTAAATCGCCTTCCCATGAGCGGTGAATTGGCGATACCTTGCGAAAACTCTCTGGAGCCGGACTCCCCTCCGAGTCCGGGCGACACTGAAGTAATGCGAGGACAAACACTGGATAGCATCGGTGCTTTTCGACCGGCGAGACGCCAAGTTCCCCCGAAGTCCGCTTGGGGGGAGATGTGGTGTTAGGGAGTGCTGCTTGCACCCCGACGTCAGCCACGGAAGCAAGTTATCTTGGAGTTCATTGGATGTGGGCTAGGATCGGTACCCCCGGGCGGGGTGTAGCGGTTATTGCCGGGCGGTCCGGCTGGAACGGCTGATGGCCAACCCCATGCCGCTGCCCTGGGGCTTGGTGGTAAAGAATGCAGAAAAGATCTGATCCATCTTCTCCATTGGCAACCCCACGCCCGTGTCACTGACCGAGAACTGGAGTTGACCGTCCTGCAGTTCCGACTTCACCGTAAGCTCTCCGCCTGAGTCCTTCATGGCTTCGATGGCGTTGAGCATGAGGTTCATGAACACCTGCTGCAGCTGCACACGGTCTACCATGATTTTAGGGAGTTCGGCAGAAAGGTCCGTGCGCATGGCAACCGAGAATCGACAGGCCTCACCCTCCAGCAGCGTGAGCATTTCGTGGATAATTCCGTTCACGTCGACCAACTCACGTTGTGGAGGAGATTTCTTGTGGAACGAACGTATACGGTCGATGATTTCAGCCGCACGATTCCCATACTTATCGATTCTGGCTGCTGCCGCACGAGCCCGATCAAGATTGGGCGGTTCGTGCGCCAGCCATTCAATGCAGCTGTTGGCGCTGGTGATGGCGGCAGCGATGGGCTGCTTGATCTCGTGTGCCAGCGAAGCCGCCATTTCTCCCAAAGTGCTCACCCGATTGATGTGCGCCAGATCGGCCTCGAGCTGACGCAATTTCTCGCGCTCTTGTTCTGCACGTTCGCGATCTTCAATGTCCGTGAGGGTTCCGTACCATTTAACAATGGTTCCATGCTGGTCCCGAAGTGGGACACCACGCACCAGAAACCACCGATATTCCCCGTCAGCGGCGCGACGGAACCGCGCCTCATCTTCGAAAAGCTGTCCGGTTGCAACGGAGATGCGCCACTTCTCGGAATGGCGCACAAGATCTTCGGGATGGATCGCACGCTGCCAACCTGCACCTGAACTCTGCTCGACAGAAAGCCCGGTGTATTCGGTCCATCGTTTATTTACAAATGTGCTGGAGCCGTCAGACAAGGCAGTGAAAGTCATCGTCGGAATGGTTTCCACAACGTCCCGCAGACGCTTTTCCTGACCCTTGAGCTGACGGATGCGCCATCGATGGAGTGCCCAGAGCAGCGCAACGAAGGCTGCAAAGCACGACAACCGGAACCAGTAAGTTTGATAGTAAGCCGGAGCGATGGAGAAATCGAGGGACGTGCCCGCTTCGTTCCATAAGCCGCTGTTATTGCACGCCTTCACGCGGAAGGTGTAATTGCGCGGAGGAAGGTTGCTGTAGAACGCTTGCCGGCGAGTGCCAGCGTCCTGCCAATCTTGATCCCAGCCTTCAAGCTTGTAGCGAAATAATATTTTCTCCGGCGCGACGAGGCTGAGGGCTGTGTAGTCGATCTCTAGCTCGCGCACTAGCGGGGGCAGGTGGGGCTTCGATTGCGACTCGCCCGACAAATTTTCCCTGTACTCCTTGTGGTCGGCGGCGACCTTCTCGATATGCACAGGTGGTGGGAGCTTGTTGAAGGGAAGCTGGTGCGGTCATGCGTGTGCTGGTGGAAGTCGGGGAGGTTTGCGCCGACTATCAAGACCGCACTTTTCGCAATCTGCGGTCACGTCGGCTGCAAGTTGATGAAGTGTGGACGTGGATTTATTGCAAGGAGAAGAATCGCACCCAAGAAATTGCATTAAGGAATCCCGATGCTGGCGACATTTGGCTTTGGATCGCCATTGATGCGGATTCCAAGCTCATTCCTTCATGGATGTTGGGGCGACGCGATCTGGCGACAGCAAAAGATTTTGTCAATGATCTAGCGTCCCGCCTGAGCAAACGCGTACAGATCACCAGCGATGGCCACAGGCCGTACCTGGAAGCGATTGAGGGCGCGTTTGGTTCGGAGGTTGATTACAGCCAATTGCAGAAAATCTACGGCGCACCAACGGACGAAGATGCACGGCGCTATTCTCCTGCCCGCTGCATCGGCTGCGACATGAAAGTTGTGAGCGGCAATCCAGACCCGAAACACGTAAGCACCAGTTACGTAGAGCGGCAGAATTGGACACTGCGAACCAACAGCCGCCGTTATACGCGCCTGAGTAACGGATTCTCGCGCAAGCTGGAGAACCACGCGGCTGCGGTTGCGCTGACGTATTTCGCTTACAACTTCATCAAGATTCATCGTACACTGCGCATGACGCCAGCAATGGCCGCTGGCGTCACAGATCGGCTGTGGGACGTGAACGATCTCGTTGCCCTTTGGGAGCAGTACGAGCGGAGGGCGGGAAGAGCGGCGTAAAATGGTTCGGGTGAGACTTCCATGAACCGAAGATGGCGAAGATGGATTCCCACGGTTATTCTCTGGGCCTTGTTTCTAGTTTCACTCGGCCTGGCTAGGCGCTACTCGTGGTTAAGTATGGCTTGGTCCGCTGCTCTCATGCTGTTTGTGCTGGGAGTCTCTGTTTATTCTGCCGTCCGCATATTTCGCCATCGACACGAAACAACCAGCATTTCATATCAGAGCCTCCCTCGCTGGCTGGAACGATTTTTCTTGGACGAGGAAGAGCCCGATGAGCCAAATACTACGCTCAAAGTGGATTCAAAGTAGCCCACTACCCTCGATTGCCGCGAGTTGACGTTCGTCCGATTCCAGTGGCGGATTGAGAAACTGCAAAAGCGACCCGTTCAGGTCAGCCCGTTGTAACCACGCTGCTGCGCGGTGAAAAGGGGGCAAGTTTCGTGCTTCAGTGGCGTTCCGTCCGTTTCAGCACATCCGGTCGGTAGAACGTGCCCCATCGCGGAGGGCGGGTCGCACTTTGGTCACTCGGCTCGTCTTGGGTAAGCCGGACTCCAGTTTCATGACCGCGTTCTCCGCTGCCATTTCAGCCAGCTCTAGCGTAGGGGCATGTCCCCAAGACACCAGTTCGTCAGGGTTCCGCACCGCACATATTATCCAGTAGTAGCGCCAGCCTTGGTAGAAACGCTGCGACTCAATCGATATGACAAATGGACTGACAACGACCAAACCGTCATCAGCGATACGGCGGGTGTACTTGGGAGATGGCGACGGGGTCTGGCGCATAGTGGGTTACCAACTCCGCAAGTCTCGCAGGATTCTGTAGCACTTTCATCCCCCGAAGTCGTACACACTTTTGGTCACTCTCACCACGTTGCCTAATGAGGCACACGAGGGTGATCCTCGGAGCGCTTGTTACTTCTTCGGCTCCGGCGCTCCCGTGATGATGAACGCCCGCCCCAAGTACTCGTCCGTCCTGTCCACAATATGGCTCGCGCTATCGCTCGTGGCTGAAAACGCCCAGACCAGTGCAAGGTGCTGCCCGTCCTGCGACGAATTGAGAAATGCTAACCTGTCGGGGAGGGGGAACAATGATTCTGGCTGCGGCTATGCTCGGGGCGATTTTGCTGGTTATCGCCTGTGGTGGGATATTCCTGTATCGAGTGTAAGCGTAAGAGAAACACACGGTTGACAACGGCCGCTATTCGGTACGGAAGGGTTCACTCACGCTCGAAAGGCGGTCGATGACTCAATGAGCACAATAAAGACATTTCAACAGTTGTGATGATCGACCGTTGTTGCAGCTAATCCCCGCCATTACGTTGCTGCGTGAGACGACTTTCGAGCCGCTGACAAGCCTCGAGCGCCCAAACGTGCAACGTCTTCAAATCGTCGGTTGTCGCCGGGGCGGATGCGACCTGCCGGAGGTAGGGTAGCGCCCGCTCTGTTCCGTGTCGGCCGAGAGCGCTAGCGGCGTTTTCCCGTTTCCATGCCGGTGCCGAGTCATCTATCAACAAGGAGATGGCGATCGGTTCGTATTCGAGTTGGTCGTGCGCTACGAGAGCAACGGCGATGTCTCGTTGTATGGGCAGCGCTACGGTTTTCGAAAATCTTGAGAGCTCCGCAATGCCTTCCGTCTTTCCAAGCAAGTCGAAAATGCGCTCAATGTATATGACGTCGCTGCCATCGAACTGCAGAAGAGCAGCCTCGAACTCCAGCGTGAGAGCGAACCGAACTGATGTTGCCGACTTATCGTTGGTGTAGTAGGGCTGACTGTCGGCAAGGCGGATGGCAGTCTCGTAGACGGGCACAGCCACCTCGAGCTCGTGCGGATTGGAGGTTTGTCGAAGAAACAATAGGTCGCGGCCCTTGCTGAGAAAGCCGATCGGAGGCCCGGCGTAGATGTATCCCCCATGAATGTCTTTGCTGGCCACTTCGCTGTAACCAATAATCCGAACCGGCGACGAAACTGGGCGGCCTCCTTTGAAACACGTTTCTAACTTCACTTTGCTGGAGAGTCGATCACGAACCTTTCCATCGATCGTTCGAGTGTTGCCAGTGCGAATCGGGGCAGATGCAGCGCCAGTGCAGACCCAGTCCGAAGCATCCCAGCGTTGCCAGACGCTTGGCAGATATCGCGGAATCTCAGCAGCATAGGTGCTTGGTGGAACTGTCAGCAACAATAGTATTGCAGCCCGCATACATAATCAGACACCGCTCCAACCGGAATGGGTTCCGCAAGACGTGGTTTTGACAGGCCGAAGATTTCAGCGGTAAACGGCTCCGCTGCTTGCCGCAGGCTCCCGCTGTCAGGATTGCTTGTGTAATCGCCTGTTACCAATAGCTATGGGAAAGATGCCGCACTCGCAGCTTCGTGGGGGAGGCCACATGTTGCGCCGGTCCGACAATCAAAGATGTAGGTTTGCTCGTCAGCGCGACGCCTGTCACTACCTGACTAAGCTCACTGACAAGAGAGTCGCGCAGGCGTGAAATTCTACTCGGTGTCAGTGGGGCAGTTTTCCCGGCCTTTTTCCGACCCACTCCTGCAGGCTAGAATTACCGTGAAAGCGGACGCCGTCGCGGAGGTTCACTTGAAGAAGTCTTTGCTTGCACTGGTGATCTTCGTACTGACTTGTTCTGCTCCTGGCCAGGAGAGTAGGGCGACGCAGCCCAGTTACGACAAACAGGAACTGGCGGGTTATGTGAAGTCGCACTACATGACCCCAAAAGAATACGCCCTGAGTAAATTCCTTCGGTATGACATCGTTTTTCTCGGCGAGGAACATTACATCAAACAAAATCTCCAGTTCGTACAGGAACTGATTCCGGCGCTTTATGGAGCGGGAGTATACAACCTCGGTATCGAGTTTGGTGTGGACGATTGCCAACCCGATGTTGATCGCCTTATCACGGCGGACCACTACGACGAAGATCTGGCACGGAAAATCATGTTCAAGGATTTTGTTCTTTGGGCCTACACCGATTACATGGACATCTACCGCAAAGCCTGGGAGCTCAACCATTCATTGCCAAAGGGCGCAAAGAAGTTCCGTGTCGTAAACCTGAATTACCGGCCGGATTGGACGGCTCTGCAAGGTCCGCGCACGCATGATGTGATGCTTAAGGTCTGGTTCAAGGGAGACCCCGACGTCTACATGGGCAACAAGGTCCTCCACGAGTTCGCCGAGAAGCATGAGAAAGCTCTGGTTTATGCGGGGTTTCACCACACTTTTACAAGTTATCATCAGCCCCACTACGACTTTGAGAACAAGAAGCTGGTCGGTTTCACGACCACTCGCATGGGAAACGTAGTTTATGACCAGATTCCAGCCCGGGTCTTCTTCATCCTTTTGCACGCGCCATGGACAAACCGGGAAGGCTTCGGCCACTGGAGCGCACCCGTGGGCGGTGCGATCGAGGCCGTCATGCAGGAGACGGGAGGCAAGCCCGTCGGATTCGACGTCAAGGATTCGCCGTTTGGCAAGCTCCGCGATCCAAACACATACTATTCGCTTGGTTATCCTGACTTTACGCTGACAACATTGACGGACGGCTACATCTACTTGGTGCCGTTCCGGAAGTTCCAGAGCGTGACGGTAGACGACAAGTTCATCACGGCGGCCAACCTGCAGGAAGCTATCGCCAATTTTTGGGATCCTGAGTTGCGCAAACAGATCAAAACTCCCGAAGACCTGCTCCGGTTAAGCCGGAATGACGCAGAGGAAGTCACCAAGTTCCGGCAACTCGAATGAAACCTCAAAATGCACCGCGTACAGGAAACCGCCGGTTGTGCGGCATTTGAACTCCCGTCCTGACGGCGGCGTCCGCATTTGCTGCTTCTGCCCGTATCGAGTAGCCATTTTCTCTGCCGTTACACGATAGCGATTGATAAATCCCCATAGCGCTCATTGAGGGTCAATGAGTGATAACGCCTGTTCTCGACAGTTACGACGCTGGCTCGAACAAAAAGGGGCCGCACCAATTGGTTTACGGATGCGGCCCAGGGTTAGGAGCAAACTCAGCCTAGTGTCAGTTGCTGCCTTTAGGGGGTGAGGTCACTGCTTCCATCACCCGGTCGAGATTGAAGCTGCCGGGCTTCATGCGCGGCGGGAATTCACGGAAGCTCTGCAGCCACTGCGCGACGTAGGCGCCTGCGGGCGCCAGCATGAACATGCGAGGTCCGGCCCAGTCGATGTAGCTGGCGGATTCGTCATTGGCGCGCTCGAACGGATCCATGCGCAGATTTTCCAGCATCGGCCAGCGCAGTTCCTCGAACGGGGTTTCCCAGACTTTGAAGCCCACGGAGTTCTGCCGCAGAAAGGTCATCTTCCAGTTGTTGTAGCGCAGGGCGGCCACACTGCCGTCGTCGGTCCAGTAAATGAACTCGTGACGCGGAGATTCGGCCACTTCACCTTTCAAGAACGGCATCAGGTTATAGCCGTCGAGGTGGACCTTGTAGGTCATGTCCCCGATCGTCTTACCCTTCAACAGGTCTTCCTTGACGGTGGGTTCACCCGCCGCCGCAAGCACTGTCGGCATCATGTCCTCGTGCGCGCCTATGTCATTGATAATCGTACCGGGCTTGATGACACCGGGCCAGCGAATGATGCAGGGGACGCGGTAGCCACCTTCCCATTGCGTGTTTTTCTCGCCGCGGAACATCGTGGTGCCGCCATCGGGCCACAGGAAGAACTCCGCACCATTGTCGCTGGAATACATGACGATGGTGTTGTCTTCAATGCCGAGCTTCTTCAACTCATCGAGCAGCAGACCCACATCGTTATCGTGCTCGACCATGCCGTCTGCCTCAATACCCAGGCCGGTCTTGCCTTCCCACTTCGGGCTCAGGTGTGTGTAAGTGTGCATGCGGGAGGAGTTCCACCAAAGGAAAAACGGCTTTTCGGCCTTCGCCGCCTTGTCCATGAACGTGATCGCCCCGGCGGTGACTTCGTCGTCAATCGTCTCCATGCGCTTGCGGGTCAGGGGGCCGGTGTCTTCACACTTCTGCTTACCCATCTTGCCGAACCTCGGGTCATCGGTGGCATCGTCCTTGTCCGTCGCGAAGCAATGCAAGACTCCGCGTGGGCCGAACTGCGCTTTGAACGCCGGATTCTTTGGGTAGTCCACATTCTCCGGCTCTTCCTCCGCATTCAAGTGATAGAGGTTGCCCAACCACTCATCAAACCCATGAACCGTGGGCAGCATTTCGTTGCGGTCACCGAGGTGGTTCTTGCCAAACTGACCGGTCGTATAGCCGAGCGGCTTCAGCAACTCAGCGAGAGTCGGGTCGGCCTTGGTAATACCCTCCTTTGCGCCGGGCAGGCCGACCTTGGTGAGGCCGGTGCGGATGGGCGACTGCCCTGTGATGAACGCCGCGCGTCCGGCGGTGCAGCTCTGCTGAGCATACCAATCCGTGAAGGTCGCACCTTCACGGGCGATGCGGTCAATGTTTGGGGTTTTGTAGCCCATCATGCCCATGTTGTAGGCGCTGATGTTGAACTGGCCGATGTCATCGCCCCAGATGACGACGATATTCGGCTTACTAGCCTGCGCTACGCTTGGCTTCGCACCGCCCGCCAACAAGAAACTGGAGACGGCTAGCGCGCCTAACGTCAGTTTTCGAACATTTGCACCAAAGTCCATGAAATTTCTCCTAATCAGACAAGTTATGAGTCTTTATTTGTAGAGCTCTACGGTACGAACGGCTCTGCCGACCACGGCCCGGAAGCGATTGATCGTGAACTTCGTTGGTTGTCCCGGCGTCACTTCCGCGTGCAGGTAGTTGTAATCTTCCTTGGGACGACCTCGCCCTTCGAGTTCACTACGATTGCCGCTGTTGGGGAACTGTCACATGCGACAGGTGGCGGAGAGCGTCGGGTTACTTGGGAGTCGCTGTAGAAGGCCAACCGATATTCTGATTGGCCTTTTGGGTTTAGGTGCGTGTTCTTTTACAATATCGCCCCCATTCGCGCAGAGAGTCAACTGTCACTTGCGACAGGGGCTGAAACCTCGGATACCTGGCGCAATATCCCCATGTCGTAAGGTAATCGGCGTCGGTGTCCCGTTTCAGGGATTACTTGTGCAATCGCCTGTTATCGACAGTAATAAATCGACCAATCGCCCGCCTGTTGATAAATGCCGTAGTTTGGATAGTTTGAATAGTTGCGGCTTGGAGTCGCCGAGAGCTTAAACGTATCTCTGTTTTTAAGCCACCACGCATACCAGCAAGATTTCGGATCGTCTGGACAGCAATCCACGATCATTCCCCCGCCATGATGCCAGATCACATCGCTCACGGTGATATTAGTGAGGGCCAAGTTCGCAACACTGTTAATCTTCTTTGTTTCCGCGCTGTCGCGGGTTTCATTCCTGTCGGCCATTGCCGCGATGATAGGCTCGACTGATCTCTTGCCTCCCACGCCACCCAAAAGTATGATGACCTGATCTTTGATCTGAGCGTCATTTAGGTAACGCAACAGAACAACTTCTGCTGCTGGTCCGACTTGCAGAATCTGGATCATCGGTGACGTGAGGTTTAGGCAGAACTCCTGTGGATTGTACCTGCCCTGCGCCAGCCAGCGGTTTGTTCTCAGCTGCTCAACCAGCTTTTCTATTTCTCGGTCGGTGACCTCATTTGGCCGGATCGAATGAACGTGCAGTTTCCATTCTGCGTCAACCTCTCCGATAATGGTGACTCTGCGGCGCACATATTTCGTAAGTTCGGCTGGATTCCCACGGATTGGATAAAGCTTTTTGCCGGACCGCAGGGCAAATTTGGGCGAGCCATCGCTCCCAAGCAGAATTCCCGTTAAAGTTGTAGGGATGCCGCTGGACTCAGTCGGAACGCTAATAGCCTGACCGAACGAGTATCCAGTCGCTGTCATGGTAACTGCGAACATGAGCAGGAGCAGCGTCGCTTTTAGTGCTCTACCGGAAGTGAGAAGTTGCCGGAACGAAGTGGACAGTTCGCTGTCGGACATTGGGAGGTGTCCCACCCTCTCTTGTCAACAAACTCCAACACACAGAATTATACGGAGGTGACAGCCCGAACGGATAGCTGTCGCAAAATCCGTAGTGCCGTATCGACAGTGCTCCGCAGGCAGGACTTGGGCGGGAGCGATGGAGATCGTCAAAGGCTTGCCACAAGAGCCGCAGCGAACAAAATGGCGAAGAGGGAAGTCCGGATTCGCACGTCGACGAGGAGCGACAGATGGTGGGGAAACGCCAGCATTTCTTGTGCTAAGGGCTGCTTACGCCAGCTATACCGATGTCGAACGCAAACTACGCATCTACAATAGGTAGACTGAGCGCCTGATGCGAAGGTTTCTCATTTCGATGACCACCGTGCTGCTGTCGTCAGCTTCTGCAGTAGCACACGCACAGTGCGCGCAAATGACACGGAGCGGTGATACCGTGACGGTCAGTGCCGATACATGGCGACCACTGAACGCGATTGCGCAAACTCTCGCCAACAAGTTTGGGATCGTCATCAGCGCCGAAGACCCCGACCTCGTTTTTGCTGGCGACCTGACCGACACAACCGAAAGGGCGCTTCCCGCGTGGCGCGCTGTCCATCCGAACATCCGCGTTTACATCCCGAAGGCATGGCGATTGCAGGTTGAATTTCGTGTGCGTCAGGACGGTACTCCTGAAGACGTGGCGGCCCTGTTGCAGCAAGTCGTAGTCGCGGCCAACGCGCAGTCGCCTTTCTCGTACCGCCTCGACACGGACGGCGAGTTCAACACGTTTGTTCCCACGCGCACGCGGGACGCGGCTGGGGCTGTCGTGGAGAGAGTACCGCTTTTTGACCGTCACATTGATATTCCAGCGGGGACTCGCACTATCGCGGAAGACGGCGAGATGCTAGCGAAAGCGTTGTCGGCGCAGACAGGGATGCGCATCAGTTGTTGCCAGTCGCTGGTGGCCGGGGTTCCTTGGGGAATGGCAAGAGTTCCATTTGAGGCTCATGACGAGCAGGCACGAAGCGTACTAGAGCGTCTCGTCAGACTTGAACAAGGGGCTGAACAGCAATCGAAGCAACGCAGCTTCAGTGCCAACTCAAACGTCTATTGGCTTCTAAGTTGCGACCCTAACGCGATTGACGGGCCTCGGTACTGCTTCATTGACCTTCATCCAGTACACGGCCAATGCTGGTAACGCGAGGCCTACCTGTTGATAAATCCCCATTGCACAAGTAATCCGCACCCCATGCTCCCGTTGTCAGGATTTGCCGTCTGGCAGAAGCGGTAAAAAACTATAGTCTGTTGACCCCCCAAATCCAGCCCCACCCGGGCGTCTGGAATCAGCCACATAGCCCTTTCACTGCGGCACTCCTTTTTGACCGAGAGAAAACCCGTGGGAGTTGTTGCGCTTGTTTCGAATGTGGTAGACCATAGAGAAGATAGGTTCATACGATTTCGGGAAACGGCTGATAAAAGCAATGTGACGCTTCTGGAATCCGTTATTTCAAGGGAGTTGAAGTATGCAATCGGCACCCAATTCCGAGCTTAGAGGCAAAGTTTGCGAAGCATACTCAGCAGCCGCAAATAGCCCTACCGAAAAACACCCGTTCCCAGTAGGCCGTGCCTTTGCCGAGAGTCTTGGCTACCCTGCTGCGCTGCTCGACACCTTGCCTCCAGCCGCTGTAGAGGCTTTTGCAGGGATATCGAATGTTTCGTTGATTGCCGAAATCCCAGAAGGCGCGACAGTGCTGGATTTGGGTTGTGGCGCGGGATTGGATTCCCTGATCGCCGCTCGTCGGGCTGGGCGGTCTGGCAGAGTGATAGGTATTGACTTCAGCGACACGATGCTCGAAAGGGCTCGGAAGGCTGCACAGGAAGCCGCAGTCCCAAACGCAACTTTCGAACACGCAGATGCTGAACACCTCCCTCTCGACGATGCTTGTATTGATGTCGCTGTCGTGAACGGCATCTTCAATCTGAACCCCGCACGTGAGTTCATTTTTAGTGAATTGGCGCGGGTACTCAAACGCGGCGGCGTTGCTTATTCAGCAGAACTAATTCTTGCCTCCCATCTTCCGCCCAGCATTAAGCAAACCGAGTCTGACTGGTTTGCTTGAATCGCAGGTGCGAAGGAAGGAGATGCCTTCCTCGACGAATTCCGAGCCGCTGGATTCGAGCAAGCGGCCATAATCCGCACTCTACGCAATGCAAGAACCAAGAACCCTTACGTTTTGGCGGCAGAGGTGCGTGCCAGTCGATGAGTTGAGCTTGCTGGCGATTTTCCCACCCGCTGCCGAGCGCAAAACATGTGTTTATCGCCCACCAGAATCGCTGCGGTAAATCCTTTTGCTTGGGGGTTTCGAGGGACTAACTGAGTGGGGGGTTTTTAGCTCACCTTTGCCAACCGCATGCGGACGGTGCCGTAGCCGATCCCCAGCTTGTCGGAGATGTCCCGCAGACTCATGCCCTTCGCTTTCATGCGGACGATGCGGTCGCGGTCTACAATCCGTCGTGGGCGTCCAAGTTGCTTGCCATGGGCGCGAGCATTTTTTAATCCGCAACAGACGCGCTCCTGAATGAGGGATTTTTCAAATTCGCTCATCGCGCCGATGATCTGGAACATTAAGCGACCAGAGGGGGTGCTGAGATCGAGGTTGTCACGCAGGGAGATGAACGCCACACCGTAGGATTCGAGATTTGAGAGGGCGTTCACGAGGTGTTTTAACGAACGAGTGTGTCCAAGGAAGGCTGACATGTTCAGTGGGAGGTAGTCTCACCGGGGTAATAGTCAGAGCCCCGTAGCTAGAGTCGCATCCGTGGAGGAAACGAAACGGATGAAGCCGACTGACAAAG
>Ga0208034_1001166_pt1 | contig 16973 bp, 17 predicted proteins | sample June2015DPH_8_10_FD_184699 | JGI IMG/M metagenome (GOLD analysis project Ga0208034, IMG submission 184699) | Peatland microbial communities from SPRUCE experiment site at the Marcell Experimental Forest, Minnesota, USA - June2015DPH_8_100... | ecosystem: Environmental > Terrestrial > Soil >...
TCGGCTCGCTCATGGCTTGACGCAGCTTGCTGCCCGAGACGTAACGGGGCGGCTGGGACGCGGTCTGCACGCCGATCACCGCCGGTAGTCCAAGGCGCAACCTCGCCGAGATGCCGCCGCTGTATTCCTGCAGCACCTCGATGCCGTCTCCCGCACGCTGCACGCCGCCGACCGCGCTCACATGCGGCCAATCGAGCGTGGCTCCGAGATAGGGCGCGAGCTGTCCGAATAAATCTTCGGGCGTCTGGACTCCGGTCAGCACCAGCTCAACGCCCAGTTGCCGCACGGCGGCGGCGATGACGGGGGCCGCCGCGCGGGACGACAGCACGCCTTCGGCGTCATGGGAGATTTTGACCGCACGGTTGGCGCCGCGGGCGATCGCGCTCTGCAGCATGCGGTCGGCGCCTTCGCCGGCCAGCGCCAGCGCAATGACGGTAGCGCCTTCGGCTTCCTTGAGGAGGATGGCTTCCTCCAACGCGTGGTCATCGAATTCGTTGAGCCTCATGCCGACCCATTCGCGATCGACATCCTTGCCGTCGTCGGCGATCTCAAACTCCCCGCTGAGGTCTGGCACGAGCCGTAGCACTACCGCGACCAGCATACGATCCCTCCACCGCGCGCGGTCTAAGTGCTTCCGAATCCAGCGCGATTCCCCCGCCGCGGCGCACCAGTGACGCGGAACGGCCCGCCTATGACTAAGCGATGTGCGGACCTGCTCGATACGTAAACACGAATGTCAATGAAATTGTCAATTATCTTGTAAGCAAGTCCGGGCTGTGGCACTTTTCATCCCTGTTGGGGCAAAGCGGCGACCCGAATCGGCCGAGGAGGACCGCCGAATACAGAAACGGCAGGAGGGTTTCGGCCATGGCTAATATAAAGAAGGGTGCGAAAGTCGCCGACGTGCTGATCATCGGTGCCGGCGCATCGGGCTCGGTGGCGGCCAAGCATCTCGCCGAGGCCGGCATCGACGTGGTCTGCTTGGAGCAGGGCCCGAAGGTCGACAACAGCGAGTTCTGGGGTGACAAGCCGGAATGGGAGTTGATGGCGCAGAAGCGTTGGCATCCCAACCCCAACGTCCGCGACCTTGAGAACGACTACCCGGTGGACACCTCCGAGTCCGACGTGAACCCGCTGATGTACAACGCGGTCGGCGGCAGCACGATCCTCTACGCCGCGCATTGGCAGCGCTTCATGCCCTCCGACTTTCGGGTCAAGACGCTCGACGGCGTGGCCGATGATTGGCCCTTCACCTATGAGGATCTTGAGCCGTTCTACGATGCGATGGATATCGAGATGGGCGTCTCGGGCCTGGGCGGCGATCCCGCCTACCCGCCAGGCAAGGCGCCGCCGCTGCCGCCATTGCCGATCGGCAAGATCGGCATGAAGGCCGCCGAGGGCATGAACAAGCTCGGCTGGCATTGGTGGCCGGGACCGAACGCAATTCCCTCCCGACCTTACGACGGACGGAACCAGTGCGTGCGCCGCGGCACCTGTTTGACTGGATGTGCCGACAGGGCCAAGGCCTCGACCGATCACACCCATTGGCCGGCAGCGCTCGTGCACGGCGCCACACTGATTACCGGCGCCCGCGTGCGTGAGATCACGGTGAATGCCGAAGGGCTGGCGACCGGCGCCATCTATATCGACCGCAACGGCCGCGAGCGCGAGCAACGGGCCGAGGTGGTCATTGTCTGTTGCAACGGCGTGGGCACGCCGCGCCTCCTTCAGCTCTCCAAGTCGGCGCGGTTTCCCGACGGCCTTGCCAATTCCTCGGGTCTCGTCGGCAAGAACTTGATGATGCATCCCTATGCAGCCGTCAGCGGCTACTTCGATGAGCCGCTGGAAAGCTGGCTCGGTCCGGCCGGGCAGACCATCCAGTCGATGCAGTTCTACGAGACTGATGCGACACGTGGCTTCGTGCGCGGCGCTAAATGGCAGGTGATGCCGAGCGGCGGCCCGCTCGGCATGCGCGCAGCCTATGGCGGCAAGCCACTCGAGGAAGCTTGGGGCGCCAACCTGCACCGCAACACCCGCAAGGTGTTCGGCCGCGCTTTCGAATGGGGCATCATCGCGGAGGACTTGCCTGACGAGACCAACCAGGTCGTGCTCGACGCGAAGCTATGCGACAGCGACGGCATCCCGTCGCCGAAGCTTATCTACAAGAACTCCGACAACACCAAAAGGTTGATCGACTTCCACCTCGAACGGGCCAAGGAGGCAACGCTCGCAGCTGGCGCCGTCGATATGTCGGTGACGCCGCTGATGCGCGACTGCGGCTGGCATTTGATGGGCACCGCCCGCATGGGCGTCGACCCCGAACGTTCGGTGGTCGACCAATGGGGCCGAGCGCATGACGTGCCGAACCTCTACGTCTACGACGGCAGCGTCTTCGTCACCTCCTCTGGCTTCAACCCGACCGGAACGATCTGCGCCATCGCCTTGCGCAGTGTGAAACATCTCATCGCGCAACGGCGCAACCAAAAGGTGGCAGCATGAGCACCAAGCTTGACGACGCTTTGCGCCGCACCTTCCTCGCGATCGCGGACGTGTTGATCCCGGAAGCAGAAGGCATGCCCATGGCCAGCCAAGTCGGCGTTGGCGGCGAGATCCTCGACCGCATGCTTGCTTTACGGCCCGATCTCCGCGAAGCATTTCTGCGCGGCCTGCGCGCCGCCGCCGGCAAGCCGCCCGCCGCCGCGGCCGAGACGCTCAATCGCGACGACCCCGCGGCTCTCGGCGCCATCGGGCTGGTAGCCTCGGCAGGATATTACATGAGCGCGCAGGTGCGCGAGCTGATCGGCTATCCCGGGCAGGAGAGCCGCCCCGCCGATCCGGACGCGACGCCGGAATATGTCGCCAACGGAATGCTGCAACAAGTGATCGATCGCGGTCCGATCTTCAAGCCGACACCAAAATAGCGCGGCGCGCGCGCCGCGGCGGCGATCTCAAGGCTGCGGCGACAAGTCATCCAGGAGGGAACACATGACAGCCAGTGGCAACCCCACCGCGCGGCGGCCGCAGCGAGACGAAGTGGTCGATGTGCTCATCATCGGCGCCGGCCCGTCGGGATCGGTTGCAGCCAAACATTTGTCCGCTGCCGGATTCTCGGTGATCACGTTGGAGCAGGGCCACATGCCCGACCGCGACCTCTATCCCGGACGGCGGCCGGAGTGGGAGCTGGTCAGCCAGAAGCGCTGGCATCCCAATCCCAATGTCCGCGATCTGCCCCGCGACTATCCGGTTGAGACCAGCGAGTCCGACATCAACCCGCTGATGTTCGCCGGAGTCGGCGGCAGCGCCACGCTCTATGCAGGCCATTGGACGCCGTTCACGCCATCAGACTTCCGGGTGAAAACGCTGGATGGTATCGCCGACGACTGGCCGTTCACATACGAGGAACTGTTCCCGTTCCTCGACCAGATCGAGCACGAGGTCGGCGTCTCCGGCATGCCAGGCAACCCGGCCTATCCGCCGCGCGGCAACTTCCCGACGCCGGCGCTGCCGATCGGCAAGGTCGGGCGCAAGGCGGCCAGTGGCCTCGACAAGCTCGGCTGGCACTGGTGGCCGGGGACCAACGCCATTCCCTCGATTCCCTACAACGGGCTGAATGCCTGCGTGCTTCGCGGCACCTGCATGACCGGTTGTCCCGAGGGCGCCAAATCCACCACCGATATCACCTTCTGGCCGCATGCGATCAAAAACGGCGCGCGTCTGGTAACCGGCGCGCGGGTTCGGCACATCGAGGTCGACGACCGCGGGCTGGCGACCGGCGCCGTCTATATCGACGAGCACGGCCGCGAGCGCCGGCAAAAGGCGAGAGTGGTGATCATTTGCGCCAACGGCATCGGCACGCCGCGCCTTCTGTTGCTCTCTGCCTCCGCGCGCTTCCCTGACGGACTCGCCAATTCGTCGGGCTTGGTCGGCAAGCGGCTGATGATGCATCCGTTCTCCGCCGTGCTCGGAGTCTACGACGAGGATCTCGAATCCTGGCGTGGACCGTTCGGCCAGACCATCGACTGTTACCAGTTCTACGAAACCGACGAGAAGCGCGGCTTTGTGCGCGGCGCCAAGTGGGGCGCCATGCCGACCGGCGGTCCGCTCGGTGCGATGTCTTTCGTCGGCACCAAGATTTTCTCCGACCGCGAAGCGACGATCGAGGATGCATGGGGTGCAAGCCTGCACCAAGTGGTCGGGCGGCGTTTCGGCCACAGCATCGTTTGGGGCATCATCGGCGAGGACCTGCCGGAGGAAACGAACCGCGTGATGCTCGATCCCGTGGTCACCGACAGCGACGGCATTCCGGCGCCGAAGCTCCAGTACCGCAATTCCGAGAATACGCGGCGGCTGCTCAAATTCCACGTCGACCGCTGCGTCGAAGCGGTGAAGGCCGCCGGCGCCATCGAGATCGTTGTGGTTCATGAAGTGCGCGACACCGGTTGGCATTTGCTCGGCACTTGCAAGATGGGCGACGATCCTAAAACTTCGGTCGTCAACCGCTGGGGCCAAAGCCACGATGTGCCGAACCTTTACATCTTCGACGGCAGCACTTTCCCGACATCGGCCGGCTTGAACCCGACCGCGACGATCATGTCCGTGGCACTGCGCCAGACCAAGCACCTTGCCGCCGAGCGCCGCAATCAGGAGGCAGCCTGATGTCCACTCCAACTCCCAGCCGCCTAACCGCGGAGCTCCGGGCCACCTTTAAAGAGCTCGCCGATGTTCTCGTCCCCGCCCACGGCAAGATGCCGGCGGCGAGCGCTGTCGGTGCGCACGAAGCCCTGCTCGACGACGTGCTCAAGCATCGCCCCGACATCCGCGACGACCTGTTGCGTGCGCTGACCGCGGCCCAAGGCCGGGAGCCGCGCGCTGCAGCGAATGACCTGTTGCGCAAGGACGCTGCGGCGTTCAACGCGCTCGGCCTTGCTGTGTCCGGTGCTTATTACATGTCGCCACGCGTACGCGAGCTCCTCGGCTATCCCGGACAGGAAAGCGTCGCTTACGACCCTTACGCGACGCCCAACTATCTCACCGACGGCCTGCTCGAGCGCGTGGTGGCGCGCGGCCCGATTTATCGGGCGACTCCCCGTTAGTTCTCCCGCGGCGCCGGCACGCGCGACGCCATCGTCTGTTCAATCCACACTGCCAACAAGAAAGCTCCGATGTCCAAGCCTTCCACGGCCGGTCTGGAGGCACCGCTATGCCAAGGACCAGATCCGCATCCTCAGGCGCCGCACTTTCGCATGCCGCGCGGTGCCTGCGACTGCCATGCTCATGTGATCGGCTTGCCCGAACATTATCCCTTTACGGCTGAGCGCAGCTATACGCCGCCGCCGGCGCCCGAAGAGGCTTATTTCGCCATGCACCGCGCGCTCGGGATCGAGCGCGGCGTGCTGGTGCAGGTGAGCGTGCATGGCACCGACAATCGGTTGCTTGTCGAAACGCTGCGGCGCCATCCGCAGCGACTGCGCGGCATCGCCGTGGTCACGCCCGACGTTGCCGAGGCGGAACTCGACGTCCTCGAAGCCGCCGGGGTCCGCGGCCTGCGCTGCAACGAGCTGTTCGGCGGCGGTATTGGGCTGGAAGCGATGGAGACTCTGGCCAGACGCATTGCACGCCGCCGCTGGCATCTTCAGCTCCTGATCGACGGGCGGCGTCTGCCATCCATCTCCGCGCGGTTGGCGGGCCTGCCCGTGCCCTTCGTCATCGATCACATGGGATATATTCCGACCGCTGGCGGTCTTGGCGATCCGGGCTTTCAGGAGCTGTGCAAGCTGCTGAAAGAGGCTGATTGCTGGGTCAAGATTTCGGGCGCAAACCGCATCTCGTCGCAACCCATCCCCTACCGCGACACGATTCCCTTCGCGCAGGCATTGGTCGCGGCGCGGCCCGAGCGCGTGGTCTGGGGCTCGGACTGGCCGCATGTTGCGATCAAGGGGCCGATGGCGAACGACGGAGTCCTTCTCGATCTTCTCGCGGAATGGGTCCCCGATGAGGCGACGCGCAACCGTATCCTGGCGGACAATCCCGCGGCGCTTTACGGCTTCTGAGCTGATCCGGCCGCGCCTCGAGCTGCGCCGCCGAAACGAAGGTCGACGCGATGACGTCGCCTAAGCCAGACGCGGGTTTGCCGGAAGCCGCGGCCCGCTTCGGCGCGGGACAGTCGCCTTTCAGAGTCGAAGACGAGCGGCTGCTCACCGGCCGTGGACAGTTTCTCGGGGATAGGCGCTTCCCTAGGCAACTCGAAATGGTGGTGGTCCGCTCGCCGCATGCCCATGCCGAGCTTGGCACGATTGATCTCGCGCGGGCGCGTGGCATGCCGGGCGTTGTCGGCATTTTCACCGCCGAAGATCTCGCGCGCGACGGCCTTGGCGCGATGGGCTTCGCCGCGATCATGGGCGACCCAGACGCAAGACGCTTGGCAGCGCCGCCGCGTCTTGCGCTGGCGCGGGAAAGTGTTCGCTATGTGGGCGACCCGGTCGCGATCGTCGTGGCCGAGCGGCTCGATCAAGCCAAGGACGCGGCCGAGGCCGTGGAGATCACGTTCAGGCCGCGGCCGGCCGTGACCAGCTTGCGCGAGGCCACGCGGCGTGGCGCGCCTTCGCTGTGGCCCGAGGCTGCCGGCAACGTTGCGGGCGTTTTCGAGATCGGCGCCGCCGCCGCCGTCGATACCGCGATGGCGACGGCGCCGCACGTCGTGCGCCTTTCGGTCGTCAACAACCGGATCGTGCCCAACCCCATGGAGCCGCGCGTTGCGGTCGCTGTCTACGATGACGAGAGCGATCAACTGACATTGCATGCCTGTTGCCAAGCGCCGCATCTGATGCGGCGCGTGCTTGCAAGCGAGGTGCTGCACATCGCGGAGGACCGCCTTCACATTCTGGTTTCCGATATGGGCGGCGGCTTCGGCGCGCGGATCGCGCCCTATCCGGAAGAAGCACTGGTTCTCTATGCGGCGCGGAAACTCGCCCGGCCGGTGCGTTGGCAAGCCGAGCGCAGCGAGCTCTTCCTCGCCGAGTATCATGGCCGCGATCATGAGAGCGATTGCGCGCTGGCGCTTGACGCCGACGGCCGCATTCTCGCGCTGCGGGCGGATGTGCTCGCAAATATGGGCGCCTATCTTTCCTATTTTGGCCCGGCAATCGCGACGCAGACGGGAAATCGCGTAGCGACGGGGGTCTACCACGTCCCCGCGCTGCATATCCGCGTGCGCTGCATCCTCACCAATACGCTGCCAACCGGCCCCTATCGCGGTGCCGGCCGGCCGGAGGCCATTTATCGGCTGGAGCGTCTGCTCGATGTCGCGGCGGCCGAGATCGGCATCGACCCCGTTGAATTGCGCCGCCGCAATCTCGTGCCCCGCAGCGCCATGCCCTATCGCACGGCAGCGGGCGCGACCTACGACAGCGGAGATTTCCGCGAAGTCCTCGACAGCGCCGTTCGCATCGCCGATTGGGCGGGTTTTCCGAAGCGACGCGCCGCGGCTCGGCAGCGCGGCCGACTGCTGGGGCGTGGCTTAGCCTGCCACATCGACACCACGAGCGGACTCGAGCCCAGCGAAACGGTCACCGTCGAGGCGGACGCCGAAGGCACGATTACACTTCTCTCGGGGACGCAGGCGATGGGCCAGGGCCTCGCGACTGTCTACGCGCAGATGGCGGCGGCGCGCCTGGGCGTTGCGCTCGGGGCGATCAAGCTGCTGCAAGGCGACACGGAGCGCGTCGCCTCAGGGGTCGGCAGTTATGGCTCGCGCTCGCTGGTGATTGGCGGCGAAGCGGTCGCGCGGGGTGTCGAGCGCTTGATCGAGCAGGGGCGCAAGCTCGCGGCGCGGCGGCTCGAGGCGGCCGAGCAGGACATCGAATTTGCCGACGGGAGTTTTTTCATTGTCGGTACGGACCGCAGCGTGAGCCTGAGCGAACTGGCGCGATTCAGCGAGACGGGGCGCCTCGTTGCCACCGACACCGCAACGGCGCCGTTCTGCTTTCCCAATGGCTGCTGCATTGCCGAGGTTGAGATCGACATGGAAACCGGCGCCACCGAGCTAAAGCGCCTCGTCGCCGTCGATGACGTCGGAACTGTCGTCAATCCGATGATCGTGCACGGCCAGATTCATGGCGGCAGCGCGCAAGGCGTCGGCCAAGCGCTGCTTGAGCTGTGCCATTACGACCCTCGTTCGGGACAACTCATCACCGGCAGTCTCTTGGATTATTGCCTGCCCCGTGCCGATGATCTGCCTCTCTTTCAATGCTTCACCGCCCCCACCACGCCGGCGACGACGAACATGCTGGGCGCCAAAGGAGCCGGCGAATGTGGTGTCGTCGGTACGCCGCCCGCCATCGTCGCCGCGGTCGCCGACGCCCTGCGCGAGTACGGCGTGCGTCATCTCGACATGCCGATCCGCTCGGAGACGATCTGGCGTACCATCGCCGCCGGTCAAAAGTCTTCTGGACGCACCCGGCTATGAGTACGTCGCCTTACTGCGCCGTAAGGCCGCCATCGAGCACGAACTCGGCGCCGGTGACAAACGCGGATTCATCCGAAAGCAGATAGACGCAGAGCGCCGCGACCTCGGCGGGCGTGCCGAAGCGGCCGAGCGGCACCGAGGCCGACAGCCGCTCGCGGGCGCGGGACGGATCGCGGAATTGCGCGATCATGCCGTCCGCCATCGGGCCTTCGATGAAGGCCGGGTGCACCGAATTGCAGCGCACCGCTGGTTTTTGTCGGGCGCCGTGCAGCGCCACCGATTTGGTCAAAAGCCGCACGCCGCCTTTCGAGGCGTTGTACGCCGCGAAGTTATGCCCTCCGACCAGCCCCGAAACCGATGAGATGTTGACAATCGAGCCGCCGCTCCGCCGCAACAGCCGCATGGCGTACTTGCAGCCCAGAAACGTGCCGTCGAGATTGATCGCCATGACGCGGCGCCAAGTCGCGAAGTCGGTGTCCTCGACGGTGCCGAGCGCTACGATGCCGGCAGCATTGACCAGACCATCGAGCCGTCCGACGTCTTGCTCGATGGCGGCGATGGTCCGCGTCCAGTCCTCTTCCGAGGTGACGTCGAGAGCATGATCGACATCCCGGCGAGCGGGAAGATCGCTGGTGACCGCGATGCCGCCGCTCTGTGCCACTGCATGAGCGACCGCCGATCCGATCGCGCCTGCTGCTCCGGTCACCAGGACGACCTTGTCCTTTACGCTGTTCATGCTTGTCCGCCCCTATCTGCCGCCCGAATGATCACAATCTGAAACAAGCGCAGCACCGCGCCAATGACGAAGATTTCTCCACTCCCACGCGGTCGCGATCGATCTGTCAACCTCGTCGGCGGGGTAGTGCGGCCGCATGCGGGTTACTACGCCTCATGCCGTCTCTACCCGATAGCGAGATTTTTCTCTGTTCGAGTTTTGCGATCACCTGCGAAAGACCTCGTGGGACGCGATGGAGTGGAGTAGTAAGAATTCGGCCGCCGTGCAGATAGCCTGCACGCGAGCCGGCAGCACGCGAGGGCGTTATGAATTTCGACTATTCCTCCAAGACTCAAGAATGGATCGCCAGGGTCAAGGCATTCCTGGCCAAGCACGGCTATCCGAACGAGGCGCGCTATTACCGCGAGCTGGAGGCGTGCGGCGTCTGGGATACGCCGCAAGTGGTCGAGGAATTGAAGCCCCTCGCCAAGAACGAAGGACTGTGGAACCTGTTCCTGCCCGCATCCGAATTCGGGGCGGGGCTGTCGAACCTGGAATACGCGCCGCTCGCCGAGCAGATGGGCCGCCTGCCGTGGGCGTCGGAAATCTTCAACTGTTCCGCCCTGACACCGGCAACATGGAAGTGCTGGCGCGTTACGGCACCGACGAGCAGAAGAAGCAATGGCTGGTGCCGCTGCTCAACGGCGAGATTCGCTCCTGCTTCGCCATGACCGAGCCGGGGGTGGCATCCAGCGATGCCGCCAATATTCGGGCGACCATCCAGCGCGACGGCGACGAATACGTCATCAACGGGCACAAATGGTTCTCCTCCGGCGCCGGCGATCCGCGCTGCGGGCTGTTCATCTTCATGGGTAAGTCCGACCCGGACAATCCCGACAGGCACAAGCAGCAATCGATGATCATTGTGCCGAAAAACCTGCCGGGCATCACTGTGGTGCGGCCGCTGCCGGTGTTCGGCTTCACCAAGCTCGACAAGGTGGCCGACTACAAGGTTCCTGAGACCGTAGAAATCCTCAACGACGCCTTGCCGCGCAATGCCAATGGCAAAGTGCAGAAGGTTGTTCTCAGGGAGCGGCTGCGTACAAAAAGTGTCAGTTAGAAATGCGCGAGGGGCCTGCGCAGGCCGGCTGAGCACAATCAAGCAAGAGGGGGGTTGTCATGGAGAAATTCAAGGCTATCGGCGTCGTCGGCGCCGGCATGATGGGGTCGGAGATCGCCTTGGTGTTCGCGCTGGCGGGGCATCCGGTCATCTTGTCGGACCAAAATCGTGGCGTGGCCGACAAGGCGCTCGATCGCCTGCGAGGGGTGCTGGACCGCGGCATCGGCCGCAAGTTCTGGACCACGGATGCCGCCGAGCGCGCCATCGCCAATCTGCATGTCGTGGAGGGTCTGGAGGGTTACGGCGATCGCGACCTGGTCATCGAAGCGGTGTTCGAAGACGAAACGATCAAGCGAAATATGTTCGCGCGTCTCGACCGGATCGTCGCGCCGAGCGCGGGCCTGACTTCGAACACATCCTCCATCTCGATCACCTCGCTGGCGGCCGGCTTGAGCGAGGAGCGCCGCAAGCGGTTTATCGGAACGCATTTCTTCTCGCCGGTCTCGCGCATGCAGCTCGTCGAAGTCATCCCCGGACTGGACACCGATCCCAGCTACGCGGATGCGATTTCGGAGACGCTGCGAGCGATCGGCAAGACTCCCATTCGGGTCAAGGACGTCGTCGGCTTCGCGATCAATCGCCTGCTGCATGCGCTGGTGATCGAATCGATCCGTCTGGTGGAGGAGGGCGTGTGCACACCGGCGGATATCGATCTCGGCTGCAAGCTCGGCCTCGGTCATCCGATCGGGCCGTTCGAACTGCTCGACAACACCACCAACACGCTGTCGCGCGACGTCCACGACATTCTCTACAAGGCCTATGGCGAGCGGTTCCTGCCGCGGCCGCTGCTGCGCCAGATGGTGGCGGCCGGCTATGACGGCCGCAAAGCCGGACGCGGCTGGTATCTTTACGATAAGGATGGCAAGCGGCTGTGAGCGACCGGGCGCAATGCAGCAGCTCGTCGCATTCAAGTATCTTGTCTGAATCGTAGCACTTTCGACTTGATCTTTACGGTTCTTTAACCATTGAACCACAGATTGTTTCCGGGCTTGCCGTAGCGGCAGGGCACTTGCCGTACGTGTAGCGCCGATTGTCCGGCAGCAGATCGGGGCTGCATGCGCGCGGATTCAAAGGCGTTCGGAGCGGCATCTTGTCATCCAAACACCACAGGCAAGGCAACGGCAGTCCAGTGACGCCGGACGCCATTGTCCATGTGGTCGATGATGACGAGCCCACACGAGACCTGTTGCGGCTGCTGCTCAAGACGGTTGGCTTGAAGACCGCCACTTACGCATTGCCTTCCGACTTCATTGAAAAATTCGACCTTGATCTACCCGGCTGCGTCGTTCTTGACCTGCGGATGCCGGAATCGAACGGTATCGAAACGCTGACTTGGTTGCGAACGCGTGCAAGGACCATCCCCGTGATCTTTGTGTCCGGCTACGGCGATTTGGCAACGGTGGTCCGCGCCATGAAGCTAGGGGCAGTCGAATTCTTCGAAAAGCCGTTCAACAAGGAGTTGCTCATCGAGACGATTCAGCACTGGGTTCGTAGCGACGTCGCGACCCATCGGGTTTGGACCCAGCACGCGGCCACCTTGGATCGGCTCGCAACGTTGTCTCATCGGGAGAGACAGGTTCTCGAATGCGTGCTCGGCGGTATGTCAAACAAAGAAACCGCGCGCCATCTTGGCGTCAGCCCAAAGGCGATTGAAATTTACCGCGCGCACCTCATGCAGAAGATGGAGGCAGACAACGTCGTCAAGTTGGTTATGCAAATTACCGGCTGTTTGAGATGCGGTGGTCATCCCGTGATTACGCCCCCGTGCCTTAATCGAATGAAGCTGAGCGACCGCGGAAATTTAAACTGATAAAAGGTCCGCGTCGGTGACGACGCAATCACGCAGCCGCTCGTATGCAAGCAATGCGGTTGTGCTGATGCATTCCGGGTTGCGATTATTGAACATTGGGAAACTGTATTCAATCGTTCGTGAGGACGAGCGCAGATACCCGTGTCTGCAGATACCCGTCTCTGCTGTATTTGCTTACATGTATTTCCTTACGCCGGCGGCGCCACTTGCTTAGGGAAAACCCGTCGTTCGGCTGATATTCGACCTAACTTATGCCGCCGTTGCGGCCGTGCTTTGGTGACAGTGTCAGTGTACTGCACGCAAACTTGAGGAGAGAGAGCGTCATGGCAGTGGAAAAGACTATCGCGTCGACCAGCCTCGCCGAGGTTGTCGACCGCATTCTGGACAAGGGCGTCGTGATCGACGCGTGGGCCCGCGTTTCGCTGGTCGGAATTGAGCTGCTGGCGATCGAGGCTCGCATCGTCGTTGCCGGCGTCGATACCTATCTGAAGTATGCCGAGGCCATTGGTCTCACGGCTTCAGCCGAGGCTTGAGTTGCCTGAGTTGTTCGAACAACTCTGCGAGAGAGCGAAGCGACTCTTGCGATCAATCGAGTGCAAGCGGCCACTTCGCTCTCAATCTCTTTCAAGAATATCCCGGCCGCAATGGTCGAAAGGGCACCGACTGGTGCAAACGAGGGCGCCATGATGTCACAATCACGAGAGATGGGCCGTCTGGCCAAGGATCTTTGTCAGTCATCGAAACTGCGCAGGTCGGCGATCGACGCCATGCGTCAGGCGACCGAGTCCATGTTGATGGCATGTACGACGGCACGCGGAGAAATGGCACAGGACTACCGAATGCAAGCGCACAAATTTCTCACTTCGCTGGCCAGGGATGTCGCGGCTCACCATCGGGCAACGGCGCATCAGGTCGCGCAGACCCAGAAGTTTCTCAGCGCCATGGGCAAGGATGTAGCGACCCACCGCAACGCCACGATGAACAAAATTGCACACTTGGCGAGCGCCCGGCGTAAGGCTGCCAGCCAGTTGCGGAGCAGTCTTCGACGCCAGGCCGGCGCTCTCGTCGAGCAGACCCGGGAGTTCCGCAGCGCCGCCGCGCAGATCGTCCCGACCCTTGCGAGCGCGCACCACAAGATGGCCAAGCGGCAACGGGCGTCGCTCGAAGCCGGCCATCGAAAATTGCGTGCGAGCATGAACGGAGTCATTGGCGCGATCCATGCGGACCGCATGAAAGCGCATGAAATCTGGTCGGGCATCAAGTTCGGCGGTGCCGCTTAGGTCAAAGAATTTCTGAGCGGGATCGAAGGCAGGAGAGCGCAGGGCAGGTATCGATACCGTCCAAATTAACCTCGCGTTAACCAAGAGAGACGCACAATCGCGGCCGGGTCGTCTGCTAGATGCGCTGCTAGATAGAACGCTAGACGGCACGCCGCGTGGGATGCCGGATTGGAATTGAACATAGGCGCACGATGTACTTGGGCATGTGCAAGATCAGATCCGCAGGACGAACGAGCGGCAGCATCGAGATAACGCTGCCGCCGGCGCTGCAGACCTTCACCGGGCTGGGCTGTCGCGTAGTGGTGCGCGACGGCCTGCACCCAGAGATCGTCTTGCAGCCTGATTTTACCGATGCGTGGTCGTACCTCGAGGCATTGTGGGACAAGTTGTCGCTCGCGTTGGGTTCGAACGAATCGATCGGAAATTTCGCGCCGAACACGTTCATGCTGACGCTGCTGCCGCCACGGCATTCGCAGAGAGGCCTGCCGCTCGCCTACTCTGATCTCGTCACCTTGACCCGAACCGGCGAGAATCGCCCTAAGGGGGAGTCGGAAGCGCTGGCCCGGGTCCTGTCCGTCCTGGCCGCAGCTATTGCCGGCGAACTCGGACTTGAGCAGGCACTCGCGTTGGGCTTTGGCGATGCAGTGGCCTATGTGGTCACGCAAGTATCGGCCGGCTTCGGTACCGATTTCGAACGAAGCATGGCGGCCAGCCTGTCGCGGCAAGCGAATTTCAGACTTCGACCGTCGGCCTCACCCTTCGACGATGAGTTCTGGCTGGAATGTGAGCCCGCTTTGAGGCGCATCCACGAGCAGTTTCGCGCCTGGCAGGGCACACCCGAACGTTACCAAGCCGCGCGGCGACAATGGTATCGCAGCCTTCAGTGCGAAGGCGTTCCCGGATGTGCCGACCGCCAGGCCGCCGCCTACGAGTGATGATGCACGGAGAACCAGACATGCCAACGGCGCCGCGTCCAGTCAGTCACCTCGCAGGAACCACCATTTCCCTGCGTGCCGGCACAAATTTCGTCGAGACCGCCGCGGTCCAGGATTTGCGAAATCGCGCGCTCGGCTATTTGCGCGCGGGGTTTCCAGTCCATTTCCGTGGTCCCGCCGGGTCCGGCAAGACAACGCTCGCGTTCCATGTGGCGGCGCAGTTAGGACGCCCGGTGGTGTTCCTCACAGGCGACGACGAAATGACGACCTCCAACCTCGTCGGCGGGCAATTCGGATACCAGTACCGCAAGGTCGTCGACCGCTTCATCCACACGGTTATGAAATACGAGGAGGATGCCACACGACACTGGTCCGACCACCGCCTGACGACGGCCTGTCGGCAAGGTCACACGCTCATTTACGACGAATTTACTCGCTCGCGGCCGGAGGCAAACAATATTCTCCTCGGAGTGTTGGAGGAGAGGTTGCTTGTTCTGCCGGTTCCGAATCAAAACGAGAGCTATGTCAGGGTTCATCCCGACTTCCGCGCGATCTTCACCAGCAACCCGCAGGAATATTCCGGCGTTCACGATGCGCAGGATGCATTGAGTGACCGGATGGTCATGATCGACGTCGACTATCTGGACCGCGAGACGGAACTGGCCATCACTTCGGCGCGTTCCGGCCTTCCGGAATCCAAGGTCGAGCGGATCGTCGACCTGGTGCGCGACTATCGGGCCTCCGGCGAATACGATCAGGCGCCGACATTGCGCGGCAGCATCATGATCGCGCGGGTCGTCGCCGATCAAAACATCCACGTTTCACGCGCCGATCCCCGTTTCGTCCAGACCTGCCTCGATCTGCTTGGCGCGAGAAGCTCATTCAAAAGCCGATCGAAGGATGAGCAGGTCCAGCAGCGCAAGATGTTGATGAGTTTGATCGACCATCATTGCCCGGCGGGGCGGGTACAAAACGAAGGTGCAAGCAAGCAGTCGATGCCGAGAGAAGAGTTGGCGGGAGCATCGTAACCAGCGGGCCCGACGCGTAGGGTCGAAACGATGCGATGTTCAAGAGCTCGCGAAGGAGACCAGGCGATGGCACATGTCAGGGGGCTGCACGAGACCGGCGGGCTTGGTGCATTTCGCGTCGTGCGCTCCAAAGCGCAACCCGCCAAGCTCACGACCAAGCTCGCGCGTCTCGACCATCAGCGCGGACTGCTCGAACGGCAGCTCGCGGTGTGGACAGAGAAGCAGCAAGTGACCAGGCATCGCTTGAGCCTGGTGGAAAAGCAGATGGCGGAGATCGGGCAAGCAGTCCGTCAGCTTGTCACGCCGCGTCGTAAGGCCAATCGGCGCAAATGGATGCGCCCGATTGCGGCGGGCGGCCAAGCTGATCGTGCTGCCGCTGCTCCGCCGCACAAGGAAATGAATCTCGAATATTGAGCCGACCGCTTTCGGTCACATGAAGCCAACTTGGAGGTCCGATCATGTCAAGTCATAAGGCGAGTTCACGCAAGCGCACGCATCCAGCCGAAGGCCATGCCGATGTGGATATCGGCTTCGGCTCCTTGTTCAAGGGGCTAGGAGATTTTGTCGGCGTTCTCGGCAAGCTGGTCGAGGCCGGCGAGCAGCAGGTCGAGCGCACCGGCGAGTTCAAGGTCAAGGGCCTGGGCGACAAGGGGCACGGCGTCTACGGCGTGAGCGTGCGTGTCGGCCTCGGTGGCGAGCCGCACGTCGAACGCTTCGGCAACATCCGCTCCACGCGGGAAGGTCCGGAGGTCGTCGATGTGCGCGAGCCGCTGATCGATGTCTTCGACGAAGAGAAGGAAATCGTCGTCGCCGCCGAACTTCCGGGCGTCAAGGAGGAGGCGATTGAGGTCGCGGTTCGCGACGACATCCTCGCACTCAGCTCGTCCGGCGAGCGACGCTACGCCAAGGAGGTGCTGCTGCCGAGCCCGGTCGATCCGGCCTCGTTGCGGCGGTCCTTCAAGAACGGCCTATTGGAGCTGCGATTGAAGAAGAAGTCCTGAACGATGTCGAATGCGATCGAACATTTCTCGCGTTGCCGCGTGGAAGACACAACGCTGCAGGTCATGGCCGACCTGCAGCGCGATCTCGACCGACTGATCCATGAAGAAAAGTCGGTCATCCGGCACTATGTCCGGCTCGGCAATTGGCCGCACAAACGCGTCAACATGTTCGTGCTCGAAAATCTGCAGCCACTCGCAGCGCAAATCAAAGGCGCCACCAAATTGTCCTCGGTCATCGCCAACGATATCGATCGCCGTCCTATGGTCAACGTCTACGACGCCGCCGATCTGTCGGAATGCGCCGTATTCGTCAACCGGGGCGCGCTCGAACGGGACGGCGTGTGGAATGACGATGTTGCGCTGCGTGCCTTGCTGGCGCACGAGCATGGTCATCCCCTTGCCGAGAATGAAACCGTGCAAGTGGCGCGTGAGCTTTCGGTGGAGGTCAAAGTGGAAGGTCGAGCGCCGACGGCCGCGGTCGGTCCGATACTAGACCTCCTGGCCGATCGGCTTTGCGTGCACGCGCCGCAGGAGGTGTTTGCCAACGAGTTGGCAATTCG
>Ga0208034_1001167_pt1 | contig 16963 bp, 8 predicted proteins | sample June2015DPH_8_10_FD_184699 | JGI IMG/M metagenome (GOLD analysis project Ga0208034, IMG submission 184699) | Peatland microbial communities from SPRUCE experiment site at the Marcell Experimental Forest, Minnesota, USA - June2015DPH_8_100... | ecosystem: Environmental > Terrestrial > Soil >...
TGTCCTCGCCTTCGTCGTAGGCAGATAGAAACTTACGACGCAAATCATCCCCATAGGGTCGCCCCATATCTTCTGCGCCGCGGAGTGTCGCCAATTACCAGTCTATACTATTTCCTAAAATGCTCTAGCGGATTTGCGCTGGCGCCTGGTGGCACTTGCACCAGTTCGCTGCCCGCCCATCAATCCTGCGTGATCTTTGTCGAGTTTGCGCCCACCACGGCGGGAACAATTAACGGGACGCTCTCGGTGTCGAGCAACGATCCGGTAAATCCCACTGTCAGCACATCTCTGACGGGCACCGCTTATGCCTCCTATCCAACCGCCACCATCACCGCCCTGTTTAATCCTTCATATCCGATCGGCGGCGGGACATCGCCTATTACGATGAGCGTAGAGGGAAGCAATTTCTTTCCGGCCTCGGTGGTGTACATCAATGGCGCGGCGCAGGCCACGACTTACGAGAGCGGCGGGGCTTTGAGCGTGACGTTCCCGTCGTCACTGTTGAATGCCGTAGGGCAGTTTCCGGTGACGGTGGTCAATCCCTCACCGGGGGGCGGCAGCAGCGCTCCTTATCCCCTGATTGGCTATTTCTCGATTCCGCTGACGGCCAGCGCGTTGACCGTGGATCCGGTTGGTGGACTACTCTATGCGGCCATTCCCGCCAGTGCATCGCAAAATCCGAATACGGTCATTCCTATCAATCCGACGACCGGCGTCGCAATGACGCCGATCGCAGTGGCCAGTGGTCCGCGGGCGCTGGCCGTTTCCGACGATGGCACCGAGCTCTATGTGGCTTCGATCGGAGTATTGCAACGCTTCAACCTGCAGATGCTGGCCCTCGAAAGAACCTTCAACTTGCCCGTAGACCCAGAGTGGGGACAGACCTACGTCCAGGAGATGCACGTGGTCCCCGGCTCACCGCAGTCGATTGTCGTGGAGTTGTTTGCGAACGTGGACCCTGAACAAGATGGAGCTGCGTTGTACAACGATTCCGGCCTGGTGAACTGGATTCCGGGCGTAGGGGCTGACGGATCTTCCTCTTCTCCGCCACTGGAACTGGTTAGCTTTACCTTTACCTCGTCTTCCATGATTTATGGATTGCCCGAACCGGAGTCTGGCACCTTCTTTCTCGAGGTACCCGTCAGTCCTTCCGGACTTTCGTATACCGGCACAACCGCTGGAGAGGTGAACGTGCCGCCCAGCTCTATTGTCCGCTCCGACGGATCCCTGCTCTATACCAATTCCGGCGAAGTGTGGAATCCGTCCACGCAAAACTTATTGGGAACATATCTGGAGGCGAACGGCAACCAGTTGTTTTACACACCCGGCGTTGTTCCTGATAGCACTAATGGACAAACGGACTTCCTAGACGAGGATGCGGGGTATTCGCAATACCAGGCGGTGACGATCGACGTCTACGATCAGGCGAGCTTCGCGCTGCTGGGGACCGTTCCGTTTACGAGCATCTACCCGCCCGATGCAACCGACCTGGTTCGCTGGGGCAGCAACGGATTTGCCTTCCGGTGCGTCGACATATCCGGATCGGAGCCGAGCGCGAATCAGATCGTGATTGTCACTAGCAACTTGGTCTCGCAAAACAGCGGGACGCCGGTTCCAATCGTATCGTCGGTCTCGCCGGCAACGGTCTATTCAGGCGGACCGGCCTTTACGCTACAGGTGACCGGCAGCGGCTTTACGAGCGCATCGACGGTCCTGATCAATGGTAATTCGCGCATTACGACCTACGTGAGCGGCACTTCACTCACGGCACAGGTGCTGGCGACCGACATTGTCCAAAACGGGCAGCTCAACGTCCAGGTGACCACACCCGCGCCGGGCGGCGGAACATCTAATGACGTGGTGGTGTCGATAGAAGCCCCGCCGCAAACGACACCGACCGTCACCGTGACTCCGTCGGCCACCAGCATCACGACGGCGCAGGCGTTAACGGTTGCGGTGGTTGTCAGCGGAGCAAGCGGCAACCCGACGCCAACGGGTTCGGTTGTGCTTTCTGGCGGCGGCTACACATCCGCGGCGACCACCTTGAGCGAGGGCAGCGCCTCGATTAACATCCCTGCGGGATTGCTCGCCACGGGCAGCGACACGCTGACTGCCAGCTACTCGCCGGACGCCAATAGCTCCTCGACCTATAACAGCGCATCCGGTTCGAACACTGTCACGGTGTCAAAGATCACCCCTACGGTGACCGTTACGCCTTCCTCCACCAGCATAACTACGGCGCAGACGCTGACGGTGACAGTGACAGTGAACGGCGGTACGGGTAATCCGACACCCGCTGGAACAGTGACGCTAACAAGTGGCAGTTTCACCTCTGCGGCAACGATCTTGAGCAGCGGCAGCGCCTCGATCAACGTCACTGCCGGGTCGTTGACGACAGGAACCGATACCCTGGCGGTCATCTACACTCCCGACGCCAATGGCTCTCCGATTTACAACGGCGCATCCGGATCGAATACTGTCACAGTGTCGAAGATCACTCCAACGGTGACCGTGACACCTTCCTCCACTAGCATCACTACGGCGCAAGCTCTGACGGTGACGGTCGCGGTGACTGGCGGCACGGGCAGTCCGACGCCGACCGGCTCAGTGATCATGACCGGTGGCGGCTTCACTTCGGCAACGACAACGCTCAACGCCGGCAGCGCTCAGATCAATATCCCGGCAGGCTCGCTTACAACGGGTAGCGATACACTGGCCGTGAGCTACACTCCGGACGCTAATAGTTCCTCGACCTACAACAGTGCCTCTGGATCGAATTCGGTTACGGTGACGGCATTGAACAAGACGACGCCGACGGTGATGGTGACGCCGTCTTCGTCGAGCATCACAACAACACAGATGCTGTCGGTGACCATCAATGTCGGCGGCACCCCAACACCCACCGGAGCGGTAACGCTGAGCAGCGGCGCCTACACTTCTGTGGCAACGACGCTCATCAGCGGCAGCGCAACGATCAACGTTTCGGCAGGTTCACTCATTGCTGGTACGGACACGCTGACGGCCAGTTATACGCCGGACAGCGGCAGTTCTGCGACCTACAACAGTGCCAGCGGTTCCAGCATCGTGACGGTGACTAAGGCTACGCCGACAGTCTCTGTAATGCCGTCGTCGAACAGCATCAGCACGACACAGGCACTGTCGGTGACAGTGACCGCAGCTGGGACGCCGTCGCCAACCGGAAAAGTAACACTCTCCAGTGGCAGTTACACCTCGACTGCGGCCACACTGACGAGCGGCAGTGCGACGATCAACGTGCCGGCCGATTCACTGAGCGCTGGAACCGACACCCTGACCGCCGCCTACTCGGGCGACAGCATATATAACGTCGCAACGGGCGCGGCATCTGTCATCGTGAGCCCGTCGCCGAGCTTCACGTTGTCGGCTTCGCCTGCGACCATGTCGGTCGCACAGGGTGGTAGCGGAACCAGCACTATTACTGTGGCCGATGTAGGGGGCTTCTCGGGCAACGTCACGCTTGCCGCGACCGGCTTGCCAAGCGGGGTCACGCCATCCTTTGCGGCCGGGTCCGTGTCGGGAACCGAGATTCTTACACTCGCCGTCCTCACCTCAGCTGAGGTCACCTCCACGCCTGTAACGGTGACCGTGACAGGGACTTCTGGGACACTGGGCGCGACGACCAGTGTCTCCCTCAGCATCACACCACTGCCCAGCTTCACCGTTGGCAGTGGCGGGACCACTTCCATGTCGGTCACACCCGGAGCAACAACGGGGAATACCGGGACGATCAGCATTGAAGGCACAAATGGGTTTGCCGGAACGGTGAACCTGAGCTGCAATGTCACCACGTCGTTGACAAATGCTAGCGACATGCCTTCATGCAGCCTGAATCCGGTTAGTGTAACCATCAGCGGAACGGCAGTCCAGACATCGGTACTGACCGCCACTACCACTGCGGCCTCAAGCGCGGACAACAACATCAAGAAGCTCATTTGGCCGGCAGGTGGAACAACAATGGCCCTGGTTGTGCTCTTGGTGGTTCCGAGGAGACGGCGTAATTGGTTGGCAGTGATGGGAATGCTTGTTCTATATGTCGTGATTGGTGCGGTTGGTTGCGGAGGTGGAGGCGGAGGCGGCGGTGGTGGTGGTGGCGGGAACTCCGGCACAACAGCCGGGACCTACACCATCACTGTTACCGGGACTTCGGGCTCGGTTAGTGCGACTGTTGGGACGGTCACTCTGACGGTCCAGTAGTGGTTCTCTTGGGCACTCCGGAGATGTCTCGCAACCCACACCTTATGGAACGGCCGGATCTCATCGATCCGGCCGTTCCATAAGGTGTGCCTTCGCAAACAGGTCTGCGACACATTCCCGTCACTTGTGGACCAGCTTAGGCTTCTCCAACAGTCTCCGTGAATCGATAGCCGATATGGGAATCTGTCAGAAGATATGAGGGGTTTGCCGGATCGTCTTCAATCTTCATGCGAATCTGGCGGATGAACGTGCGCAGATACTCAAGCTCATTCCCGTATTCCGGCCCCCAAATTGATCGCAGGAGCTTAGCATGCGGAATCGGACGTCCTGCATTCGCCATCAAATAATGGAGAACCTCAAACTGCCTTGGCGTCAGATGGACGGCTTTCCCTTTCTTCTCCACAAGGTGCCGATCCGGGTCCAGCAGAACATCTCCAATCATGATTGTCTGATTACTCTCATCGGCTACCTTGCCCCGGCGCACGGCCGCGCGTAATCGCGCAGTCAACTCCCGCAACTGGAACGGCTTGGTAATATAGTCATCCGCACCGGCATCCAGCGCTTCAACCTTGCGATCCTCGCTATCCTGCACAGTCAGCATCACAATGGGCAGGCGCGGGGCTGTTCTGCGCATCAACCGGCACACTTCGATGCCCCCCATTCCCGGCATGTTGATATCCAGCAACACCGCATCGAACTGCGCGGCGCGTACCAGCGAGAGCGCCTCCTCTCCTCGCGCCGCCTCGACGATCACAAAACCAAAGTTCGCGAGAATCGTCCGAAGCGACTGCCGAATGGACCGCTCGTCATCCACGATGAGTAAGTTAGCAGATTCCCGGTTCACTGTTTGCCTCCTGCTTGCTGAGGAATCGACATGAAGAATGTCGTCCCTTCATTCTCATTACTGATCACCCACACATGGCCATGGTGTGCCTCAGCAGCCATCTTTACCGCTGAGAGTCCGATGCCTGTACCGGGTGCCCGATGCATGGTCACTTCGCTCCTGTAGAACCGCTGGAAGATTCGCTCCCTGTCGGAAAGGGGAATGGGTGGCCCGAAGTTGTGCACTGAGATCATGACTTCAGAGTGGCTCTCCCAAGCCGCGACTTTTACCTCCGATCCTGCGAAGGAGTACTTGGCAGCATTGTCCAGATACTGCACTAACGCCATTGACAGCAGTTCCCGATCGCCGCGAACCTTCAGGGCCCGGTCGGTAATCGCAAGTTCTACCGGATGGCCAGCCATGCGCTTGCTCTGTTCTTTTAAAACTCCTGACACAAGCTCCTCAACCTCAATCTCGTCTTTGGCGACAGTCATTTCCTCCGCTTCGAGCCTCGCGGTCTGCAATAGCCTCGTACTCAACAGGCTTAACTTGTTGATTTCGTCATCGATCAAGGTCGCCAGGTCCGACTGTGCCCGATTCAAGTTCCCAACCTCGTTCAATCCTGCATTCGCCGCCTGGATCGCAGTAAGTGGTGTCTTCACCGCATGCGCAAGTGAATCCAGCACCGCTGCCCGCAATCGTTCGCTCTGGTGTGCTGCCTCGATCTGGTTCTCCTTTTCAAACGAAACACAGCGGTCCAATGTGATGGCTGTGAGCGACGCCAGGGCATTGGTCACGAGGGTTCCGAGGTTGCCGCGAATTGCGAGTGCTCCAATCGACTCCACTCCGGCTCGAAGTAACCTCCTTGATATTCCTGTTGTCTTGTCTTCGTCATCGGCCTGGAGCAGGTAACACTCCTTGGCCAGATCCTGTTCATCTTTTGACCACGGGCCCGCCAAGTCGGTGTTACCCGAGTTTGCATCGAAAATTGCAACCGCCTCAGCACCGAAGATCCGTTGGATCAGTTGCGTCAATTGAGGACCCGGAGGCTGGCGCATGTTGATCAGCAGCGTGCTGCGGCTCAGTTCATACAGATGCTCCATCGCCTCCCGCTGTAGCTCCACTTCACGGGAACTGAGCTGCTCACGCGATGAAAGCCGGCTCACAAGAAGAGCGCTGAGCTCGAAGGCGCCGAGCGCGACCCAGTCTTGCGGGTCGTTGACCGTGAACTGCAGAACTGGCGGATAAAAGAAGTAATCCAGACAAGCGCATGCCAGCACAGAGACAATCGAGGCCTGCCAGAATCCGCAAAGGATCGCCACGCACACAACGATCAAGAGAAAGAGAAATCCCACAGGCGCCGCATTGAAATGAAGCACGTATCCGGCAAACGTCAAAAGAGCGATTACCCAGCATCCCGCCAAAGTCTCTCCGGCAAATTGCGCTCGAGTCAGGTGATGCCGCTTCCCGAGGAAGGCTGAAATCTTCATGGCGTTCACGGTTAAGTTCTCCGGGATGCATGTACAACGACGTTAAACAGCAGATGATCAAGAAAACATAAATAAGACGCAAAGAAAACATCAGGGCCAAAGCATAAACATCTCGTGCGTTCATGCTTTAACCCTGAGTGATTTACGGACTTCCCAGGGAATCGCTACTGGCTCTTCACCGAGAGACTGTCGAAGTAATCGGCCCGGGAGGCCATCTGCTGGGCTTCGTAAGTGAAGTATTCGTACCGGTTCCTTGATGAGTCCACCGGCCGTGGGTATTTGGCCGCAGGCCCGGTTACGTTCTGGCTGCGTCGATCCCATTCAATCTTCTCGGACTGCGCCTGTTGCTCGAAGTACTGCTGCCGTTCTCTGAAATAGGTAGCGAGGTCGTGATATTGCTGCGCGGTGTGCGCATCGCGAATCATCTGCTTGACCTCACTCTGGGTGTAGCCGCGGTGGTCGGATGGCTGTGCGTAGATGGGGCCGGTGGCGGAAACAGCGACGGCCACGGTGAGTACGAGAGGAATGAGTCGTGTCATTGTTTTGCCTCCTTCATTCACATGTTTGTCCATACAAGGTGAAGGAGGCATGAAGCTTTTATATGAAATTGATATGTCGACTCGTAATTGTTCCGTAAGCCGCTCAATCGCGCCTTCTCGGCGAGTTAGATGGGAGTGCGCCCATCCTTTACGAAGTTCAGGAATCTTCGTGCCAACTCGTGAATGCGATGTTCCTGGTGCCTCTGTAGAGCGTCACGCGGCAACAACTCCTCTCCCACGCCAATAGCAGAAGCCCCGGCCATGATATAGCCGGTTGCGGTCTGTTGATTTACGCCTCCTGCGGCAATCAGCTTCACCTGCGGCAGGGGTAACCTGAGCGACCGGATGTAGCGGTCTCCGCCAACCGGTGCGGTAGGGAAAATCTTGACAAAGTCCGCGCCCGCCTTCCAGGCTGCGATTACCTCGGTCGGTGTAAGCGCTCCCGGGATCGCAACAACGTTGCCTTTGAGCGCTGCCTCGACAACTTCGGGTACGAACCCCGTGCTGGTCAGAAATCTCGCTCCTGCTTCGAGACAGCGTTCCGCAGTCTCGCGATCAAGCACCGTGCCCGCGCCGACCACCATGTCGGGAAAGCTTTCCACCAGTTTTCGGATCACGCCGATGGCGCCCGGAACAGTCAGGGTAATTTCAGCCACAGGAATGCCGGCCCGGTAAAGGGTTTCGGCGGCATAGATTGCCTGGTCTGCTGATTTCACGCGAATGCCCGGGAAGATCCCGATCTCTTCGATGCGTGTCCTCACTTCTTCGCGTCTCATACAGGTTTCCCGACCTCTTTTGGAGTCTTGACTCCTCACCTTCACAACGGAGCTGTCTTGCATACGATGCATCTTATTCTACCGAACATTATCGCTGCCTACGGCAAGTGCCAGCTGGCCCATCGCAGTGAGATAGGAGCCGAGCAATTGCGCATAGGCGAGCTGTACCTGACGGTAATCGCTCTGCGCATTCAGAAAGTCCATTAACGAGGCGCTGCCGTGCTCGTAAGCGAAGGTAACCGTGTCGCGCACGCGCAGTGCCTGGTCGTTGTACTTCTCCTTGTACGGCTTCAGGAGTGCAATGTTGCTCCGGACCTGTTCATAGGCTGAGTCGACGTCGCTGAAGACCTGCGCCCGTGTCGCATCGCTCGCTTCCTGGCTGCGATCGATGTCGATCAACGTGCGCTTCTTCTCGCCCTGGTTTCGGTCAAAAATGCGCAGCGGGATACTGACGTTGAGCCCCAGCGTTTGCTGGCCGTTCGGATTGTTGTTCGATGAATTCCACGTGTACCATGCGCCGAAGGTCGGATCCGTCGAGCCGTTGGCAACCGCAAGTTTGTGGTTGGTCTGCGATTGTTGAATGGTTTGAAGTGCCGCCTGAAGGTCGGGGCGCGCGGCAAGCGCTGCCTGGCGATAGTCCTCAAGCGGCTTCAATGTATCAGAGAAATCGAAAGGTCCAGTTACATCAAACTGGTCGACCGGCGTGCGATCGTTCAGCAGTTGCAAGAGTTGGATCTTTGCCGTGCGGAGGTTGACGACTGCTGTCTCCACCTCCGACTCATATTGCACGCGCTGCAGCTCAATGCGATCCAGGTCAACTTGCGCAAGGCCGCCAGCTTTGAAACGTTCCTGGCTAATGTCGATGATCTTGTCGTAGTAGTCCAGGTCTGCCTTCGCAAGATCAAGGATGAATTTAGCCTGGAGTGTCGCCACGAAGGCCGTACGCAGGTCAAACACCATGTTGCGATCGAGATCCTCGTGCAGCGATTCGGCAATGCGCGTTCCCTCTTTGGCGCTTTCCAGGCGCAGCTCACGTTTGTGCTCGCGCTCGTGCAGATAGCTGACAGAGGGCACAACATAGGTGCCTTTCATTGGCACCCAGACTCCATCGTGAGGAACAATCTGCGTTCCATCTGCGGTAACACCGACCTGCGGATTGGGACGAAGATAGGCCGTAGTTTCCTCGGCCTTTATTTCGTCCACGTCGTCGGCATCGGCCTTCATGGCCGGATTGTCAGCTTCGAATTTAGCCTTCACCTGATCCCAGGTAAGCGGCTGCTGGGCAGCGGCTCCCGCGGCGGTAGCCAAGACCGCGCAGAGGCCGCAAACCATGAGTGCAGCGCGCCGTCTCGCACCGGATCCAGACATTCCTAAAGAGGTGAGATTAGTGCTCAAAGGACGCCCCCGTTTCAGGTTCGGGGAGTTTATCTCCGTTGCGGGCAATCGACACATAGAGTGTGGGCAGAAGCACGAGGCTCATCGTAAGAGCGGCCATAAGACCGCCGACGATCACCATGGCGAAAGGACGCTGCGAGTCTGAGCCGATCGCATGCGACAGTGCCGCTGGAATCAGCCCAAAAGTCGCGACAAGCATGGTCATCATGATGGGCCGGAGCCGCAGGACCGCCCCCTCCACAGCCGCATCTTCAACCGTGAATCCCTTCGCACGAAGCTGATTGATGTACTCGAGCATGATGACGCCGGTTTGCACCGATACCCCAAACAAGGCAAGAAATCCAACGCCTGTCGAAACACTGAAGTGAGTTCCGGTGATCAAAAGCGCGAGCAATCCGCCCAGCGGCGCCATCGCCACTACGCCCAGAATCAGTAGCGCCCACTTGGCTGACCGGAACATCGTGTAGAGAATGATGAAAATAACCAGCACAGTGATGGGCACGATGATCATGAGCCGCTGCGACGAGCGTTTCTGACTTTCGTTTTCGCCGGACCACTCGATGTGGTAACCCTTGGGAAGTTGGACATTCTTCTGAACCTTGTCCATCGCCTCCTGCACTGTGGTTCCCAGGTCGCGATCGCGCACCTCGTACCGCACAGCCACATAGCGCTGGTTGCCTTCGCGGAAGATGTCGTATGCGCCGTCACGCACCTGCATCTTGGTGAGCTGGGCCAGCGACACGCGCTCGCCCGACGGCGAAAGTAACCGGATGTTCGCGATCGCCTCCTGCGTATTGCGATATTGCTCTTTGTAGCGGACCACGACGTCAAAGCGGGCCTCGCCTTGCAGCACCTGGCTCACCGCATTGCCGCCAACCGCAGTTTGAATCGCATCCTGAATATCGGCAACATTGATGCCGAAACGCGCTGCCGCTTGGCGATCTACGGCAAGATCGAGATTGGGCTGCCCTGTGTCCTGCATGAGCCCCAGATCCTTGACACCTGGAACCTTCGCCATCTGCGCGACTACCTGGTCTCCTTTTTCTTCCAGAACATCCAGGTCGTCGCCGAAGATCTTGGCCGCCAACCCTCCCTTTGTTCCGGTCAGAGTTTCATCCACGTTGTCTTCAATCGGCTGCGAAAAGTTCCAGAAAACACCCGGCAGCTTCGATACCTCCCGATTCATGGCCGCAATCAACTCATCCTTGTCGCCACGGAATACGGGCCGCCATTCTTCCTTCGGCTTCAGGTCGACAAAGTATTCCGTGTTGCCGAAGCCTCCGGTATCGGTGCCATCGTCGGGCCTGCCTGCCTGCGAAACAACCTTTGTTACTTCAGGGAACGACGCGAAAATAAGCCGTGCCTTCGTGGCAAACTCCTTGCCTTCGGTCAGACTGGTTGAGTTTCCTAGAGTGCCGCGTGCCCAGATCGCGCCTTCGTCCAGATGCGGAAGGAACTCAGAACCGATAATTCCGCTAAAGGCAAGGAAGAGAGTCAAGGCGAGGGCAACCCCCCACACGCCAAATACGATCTTCTTGTGATGGATGGCCCAGCGCAGGCGCGTCCGGTAGTGCTTGATCAGGTAACCCATCAACGGGTTGTGCCATTCCCTGATGCCATTCCGGTACACGATGCTTGAAAGGACAGGCGCGATCAGAATGGAGAACGTCATGGCGCCGAGCAGCGCAAACGCCACGGTCCAGGCCATTGGCTTGAACAGTTTCCCCTCAACACGCTGCAGCGTAAAGATAGGAAGATAGGCGGTAATAATGATGGCGATTGCGTAGAACACCGGGCGCTGCACTTCATGGCAGGCTTCGCGAATCACTGCGCTCACCGGCCTCGCCAGGGTGTGCTTGTTACTCGACTGGCCGTTCTGCTGCAATCCAATTGCGCCACCCGAGCCAAACTCACGGCTCATGTGGCGGACGATGTTTTCCACCATCACGACTGCGCCGTCCACAACCATTCCAAAGTCCAGTGCGCCCAGCGACAGAAGATTTGCCGGGATCCTGCTTACGTCGAGCCAGATGGAGGCGAATAGCAATGCAAAAGGAATGGTAAGCGCAACAATAAATGCGCCACGCACGTTCCCGAGGAAAAGGAAAAGGATGATGGTAACCAGAATCATCCCTTCGGCCATGTTGTGCAGAACTGTGTGCAACGTGTAATGCAAAAGATCCGAACGATCGAGCATTGGCACAATCTTTACGCCTTCAGGAAGGATGCGATCGTTCAGCTCCTTGACCTTCGCGTGGATTGCATCCAATACCGGTTGCGCATCTGCGCCTTTGCGCAACAGCGCGACACCCTGAATCACCTCGGGGTTGTCAACGATTGTCCCGTCTGGAAGATGGTCTGCCCGAGCCATCGCGCCCAGCAGGATGCGCGGCCCCTGCACGACGTCGGCAACATCTTTCACGCGCAGCGCCGTACCGTTCTTGGTTGTGAGAACGGTATTCCCGATATCCTGAACACTCCGGAATAACCCCAGGGCGCGCACATTCATTTGCTGCTGCCCCGCTTCAATAAAACTGCCGCCGGCATTCACGTTGTTATTCGCGAGTTGCTGCTCCAACTGGCCGATACTAAGTCCGTACGAGACCAACTTATCCGGATCGACGCGAACCTGATACTCCTTCGTTGTACCGCCGAAAGTCGATACATCCACGACGTTGGGGACCGACTTGAACTCCTTCTCCAGCGTCCAGTCCTCGATCGTCTTTAATTCCATCAGGTCATACTTCGGGTTGTCGCTATGCAGCGTATACCAATAGATCTGGCCAACTGTGCTCCAGTCGGTGCCGATTTGCCCCTGTAGCCCAGGCGGGAAGTTCACGAGCGTCAGCCGCTCCAGAACCTTCTCGCGGTTCCAGTCATTGTCCGACGCGTCATCAAAAATCATCAAAACGAAAGAGAGCCCAAAGATCGACTCTGACCGCAACGCTGTCATATGCGGAATTCCGTTCATTCCGATTTCGACCGGGATGGTAACTTGTTGCTCAACCTCTTCCGCCGCGCGTCCCGGCCACTGGGTAATTACAGTCACATAGTTGTCCGCGATGTCGGGATATGCCTCGACAGGGAGGTAGTGAAAGGAAACCACTCCCCAGGCAGTCAGCAGAATTGCCGCCGCCAACACCACGAATCGGTTATTAAGGGCAAAATCAACCAGTGCTCGGATCATCGCGTTTCCGGTTCGCTCCGTGTCCCTATTCGTTCTCGATGATGTTTTCTAGGCTTACCGGATTCAGCACAACCTTCTGTCCCGGCTGTAGTCCTGATTTCACTTCCTGCATGTTGCCAGGTAGAGAATCGCCCGCGACAATTTCCACGCGCTGGAACCTGTTGTCTGGCGCGGGAACATATACCCAATCACGGTCATGGAGGCGCATGATCGCTGAAGCTGGCACTGCGGTATGCACTTCTTTCTTGCGCCCCTCAAAGGTGGCGGTGGCAAACATACCCACGCGCAGCACTCCTGGATTCTTCACTTCGATACGCACCTTCGCAGTGCGAATTGTCGGATCCAGAATGGCGCCAACGTTGCTCACCGTCCCCTTGAGCGCCATGCCCGGAAATGCATTTAGATTGATGGTTGCGGAATCGCCCACCTTCACATCCGGGATATCGTTTTCGTACACGTCGCAGATGATCCAGACAGACGAAAGATCGGAGATCGTAAACGGATTGGTTCCCAGACTCTGAATGCCGCCGGCATTCGTCACTTCCTGATCGGTAATCACCCCCGAGATCGGAGCAATCAGATTCACGATTCCCGATGGGTGATCGGTGCTGCCTCCTAACAACCTCACGTGCTCGGCTGCCACATCGACGGCAATCTTCGCCTTGTCCTCGGTGTCCTTGGCAACCTGCAAATCGTTGAGAGCGATGGCGCCATGCTGGTAAAGTTCCTGCGCCCGATCCCATTGCGCTTTCGCCAGCACCTCATCGGCAACTGCACTTTGATAGGCAGCAAATCCGCCAGATATGTCGTCGCTTTGCACGCGTAGAAGAACCTGCCCCTTCCTCACTTCGTCGCCGAGCCTCGCCTTGATCTCGACCACGCGACCCGTTGCGAGTGAGATGACGGGAACTGTCTTCTCAATATCGGGGTTTACCGTTCCGGTCACAGACAAAGTGGGGAAGGCGTCATACTCGGTGGCAGCAACCAGCGGGTATTTTGATGGATCGTCGACCGCCCAGCTCGCCACGTTCACGTCGGGCACCACTTTCGCTGGCGGCGGAGCCTCGGCGGCCGCATCCGCTTGCTTCTCATGGCAGCCCGCCGTGCCGGCCACCAAAGCCATTAACGCAGCAAAAACACAAACTTCACTCGCACCGCGTTTCATGTCCCTTGATACCCCCAATGGTCTAGCCTATTTACTACGTTGCAAGGAAATCGTAAGACTGCGCCTATCTCGGTTTGCTTTGTCCTCGCATCGGATAGCCGAAATTGCGATCGCATGGCTCTTGTGAATATTGCACTTGACTTAGTGGAACTGCACTTAAGCGCACAACTATCTCTCCGACCTCTCGGACGCGCGCTACTTGACAATATCTGCCAAGCGATTGATTGTTGCGTGAGTAAGTCCCCGCGGTGGGTCACACGGAGACCTACTAGCGCACTTAGAACCGGACCATGACCGCGCCCGTGACGACAGTCTGATTAGTGCGTAGATCGGGCCACCAAATCGAATTGAGACCTGCGGGTGTACCTGCGGCTTCGCCTGCGCCGCAAAACAGCTCGGCGTTGTAAAGGCCCTGGGTGCCGTAGCCGTAACCCGAAGGAGCGCCGCTGGAACAAGCGTATTGCGCGGGCGCGCCGTTGTTACCACCTGGAGGCGTTATGCCACGGCGACCGCTCCAGTATGGCGTGTCGGAATACCGGTAGCCGGACTCGAGGCGGAAGGTGATGAACTGGCTAGGCATGTAGTCGAAGGTGATGGTGCCATCGTGCATCTGAGCGCGATCGCCGGCGTTCTCGGTGTAGTACGGCGTACCGGTGACGGCCGTAGCTCCATCGATGGGCGGCAGCAGTGTGAGGTAACGTCCAGGATTGTTCATCTCGCCGCCGCCCAGCGTAACCGCGTAAAGGTCCTTCTTGAACCAGAAGCGGTTGTACATCATCCAGCCGGCGAACATCTGCTTGGGCCTGCCACCCTTGCTGCTGTGGCAGTTCACTCCGCCGTTGTATGTATCGGTGGTGCCCATCTCCGGTGAAAGGCCCTTGGGGTTTAGCACGCCGTCCGGAGTGGCGAATGAGGCAGGGCCACCGCCGTATTCGCAACCAAGATCGCCGGTGATCGTGTAGGCGATCTTGTCCAAAAATTTCGTGGGCTGGTCATACACCTTGACCTGGGCGCTATAGTCGGCATGGATGCGTGAGCGTCCGGGGTAACCGGCGTCGTCTTCGCCCAGGCCGTAGTTATTCCAAACGAAATCGAGGTAGGGCTTGGGGCGCCACAGGATCTGTCCACCTAGGCCAGGCTTACCGTTATAGCGGGCATACGACTGCCAGCCGTTAATGAACCACGGTTCTATTTTCAACTTCGACGTCGGGAACCACTGGAGGCGAACACCGTTGAAAAACCATGGAGTGTTCGAGGATACAAAGGACGGCTGATAAGTCCAATTATCAAAGTTGTAATAGCTGAAGAGGCCAATATAGGAGACGAAGATGCCGGCATCCAGATTGACGCCGTGCTGTACGTTCCAGTGATAACCGCCCCAGGCTTCGGAGACATACCGGTAGGCGTCGGCGAGATTCCACTGGCCGCGGTTGACGCTGCCATCGTTGCGCGGAGTGGTCGTAGCAAACATGCCGTACATGGTGAGAAATCTTCCCCGTACGTTGTCGATTCGGATATCGCCGCCGAAGCTCAGCTGCTCGACCTGAATCTCATCCGACCGAAAAGTTTCTGTCGAACCACCCAGCGAGTCGTCCTCGGGATGGTTAAGATCCAGCGTGTAATTCACATCGGCGCGGAACTCCGGTGTAAAGTACTTGGTGCTCATGGGGCTGTCAATCGCGTGACCGTTGCTGTTGAGCCAAGTCCAGTCGCCAGGAAATGGTTCGCCTTTGGTGGTGGTTTGAGCGCCAATCTCCGGGTCAGCTGGCTCGGTCGGCGCTGCGGCAGCAGGCGCGGTAGTCTGTAACGAGGGCGACACACCAACCGTAGGTTTCGCGGCGCTCAGCATTGCACCGCCGTTTCCGGCGACTAACTCTTTCTCCGCTGACTTCAGCGCCGCCGTATCGGCGCTATCGGCCTGCGCTTGGGCCTTTTCCTCTGCAACCTCTCTTTCCAGTTGGTCGATCCGGCTCTTGAGCGCCTCAATCTCCTGCGTGACTGTGGGCTGTAAATCCGGTTGAGCCGCGCTCGCTGACCCGCCAGTCGTATCTGCGCTTGGATCCGGCGTTGCGGGCGGCTCCATGCGTGCCGTATCGCCGGGCCTGGATGCAGCACTCTGCGCAAAGCCCGCGCATGTCATGCCAACGGCGAGCGCCGTCAGCGTCATGGCTTTCCAAAGAATGATTTTCATGATGACCTCTCGCTTTCGTCTGGAGTGATGTATGCCTTTCTTGCTTTGTGTTGCACCGTTCCAACCGATTCGAGCGACAAAGTCGCTGCGAAGGCGACCGGGAGACCGTGTTGAATCAGCGGCAAAGATGTTGGCTCGCCTTTGTCAATGCCTTCGGCACTCGAGTCGCTCCAGTACAGAGCCAATTGCAACGCACAGCCTGTAATGGGCGCCTAAACCTTTTGTTAGATTTCCATAAGTGGAGCGACAGCGGATCAAACGTCAGGAGCGTTGCGTGTTCGTGGACACACGAATCGTGGGATGAGCGCACACACGTGTTGGCTCATCGACGGGCAATGAAAGGACTGCCTGTTCGTTGTTACAACGACCCTGCCGCGGCCGGCCAACTTGGCGCCGCCCATAAAAAGAGAGAAAACAGCAATGCTGCATTCAGCATCGAAGTCATCGCATCAAGAAGGCATGAACGAAACAAGAATCTTTTGTAAGGCTTCGTTCCGCTTAATTTGAGATTGATGCATAGATGGATAGGCCCGAGGCTTTGAACCCGTTCGGCTTTAACTTCAATGCCCGAAGGTTGCATCGCCGAGGTAAAGAACAAATAACTGCGTTGTGAATCCCGCCCCTTCTATAGATCTTCTTGTTCTGGGAGATCATCAAGACGGGCTCATGCCCATGCTTGTTCAGTTGCGCTGTGATGATGCGACCCACTAGCTCGTAATTATCGCTGCTGTGACGGCCCTTCGCACTCTATCCGAACTTTGTTTTGTCGTGATTGTCAGTGATCCGCAGGCTCGGCTGTGGGCATCGTTCTGGGAGTGACCTGTTTGCGAAGGCACACCTTATGGAACGGCCGGATCGGTGAGATCCGGCCGTTTGTTTTGTAAGGTTTGCGAGGGCGGTTTTCAGCACCCTTTTGAAACAGGGCTCAGGCGACCTGCTGCTGATCCGGCGGCGCGTGCGCGTGAAGCACGCGATGCACGGTAGCTCGTGAGATGCGATGGGCCTTGGCGATCTGTCCCAGGCTCAGGCCGTGCTGGCGATCGCGATGGATCGCGTCCCGGTCGAGGTCGAGCGGCTTGCGCCCGATCTGCCGGCCTTCAAGGCGCGCCCTCCGCATGCCGCACCTGACTCGCTCGATAATCAGGGAGCGCTCCAGCTCGGCGA
>Ga0208034_1001171_pt1 | contig 16924 bp, 21 predicted proteins | sample June2015DPH_8_10_FD_184699 | JGI IMG/M metagenome (GOLD analysis project Ga0208034, IMG submission 184699) | Peatland microbial communities from SPRUCE experiment site at the Marcell Experimental Forest, Minnesota, USA - June2015DPH_8_100... | ecosystem: Environmental > Terrestrial > Soil >...
CGCGAAGTTCACCAACTTCTCGCCGAGAAGATAATCCAGCGCACTCTCGACCCCGAAATGCCGCTTGATTCTCCGCGTTGCCCGGCACTGTTGTACCCAGATCTTATGAAACCTCATGCCCATCACTGTAGATGGTGATCTCATATCCAATCTCTCCGGGAGACGGACCCCTAGCTCCGACTAACTATCCTCGCAAAATCGGCGATTTTCAAGTGGGCCAATTGAAACCGCAAAAGGAGTTCTACCCAACGGCGGTTTTCTGGAGACCGAACTCTCCTATTGCCACCACTTGACCGTAAGTCGCCTTACCTGACACTGGGTCTCCAGCACGAGTGCGACTCAAGGAAAGGATAGGTCGTCCTTGTCGCCTTGTATTTAACAATCGGCGGGTTGGGATTCAAACTGAGAAACCCGTCCAAATTTCAAACTGTACCACTACCCGCTGCCTGCTTTACTTTATGCTTTAATGTAAAGCGATGGCGGAAGCGACTCTTTCATCCAAGAACCAGATTGTCATCCCACGGGAGGCGCGCGAGGCTTTGCAGTTGAAGCCCGGCGATAAGCTCCTGGTGGTGGTCTGTGGAGAGAGGGTCATTGCCCTGCAAAAGCCCAAATCCCATCATGCCGCGATTCGAGGATTAGCTCGCGGCGCCTATCCGCGCGATCATCTGCAAAAGGAACGCCAGAGTTGGGAATAGACCGTCTCCGCACCTTTCTTCGGCATCACCGCCGCGTCGCCCTGGATACGAACGTCTTCATTTCCCAACTGGTGTTAGACCAGATCCTCTAAACATTCCCAGCGGGATGGAAAAGCCGCAAGGCTGGAGAGCGAGCCTTGCGCTACCCCTGACCTTCCAGCAGCGACATTTTGTAGCCTCTGGTACTGGTAGAATTCTCTTGACTTTTTGTTATCGGGTGATACAATAACCGAGTATTACTGTGGGGTCCGTCATGGATTCGTGCAAGCCTCCCATTTCTTCGAAGCCGAACCCGTCCAAGCAGCGAATTCGGAAGAGCAGAATTCCGGGTCCCTTGGGCTGGAATCGGCGACTCACGCCGAGGACGGATTTGCGATTGCCGATTGTCGATTGCCGATTTGCGAAGTTCCCCAATGGCCACACGAATTGAGGCGGAATCGACACGAATCGGCTCATCGGGCCATTGCCCCATCGGAGGAGCACGGTATTGGTTTTAGATGCCCGATGATCCGATGGTCCGATGGCCCAGCCGCCGCAGCTTTCCACGATGTACTAGAAAGCAAAGGGGGTTAGTGTTTAGCGTCAAAATGTCTAAATGTTTATCTCTTTCATGTACCAAGAGTTAGCCTGAAAGTTGAGAGGGTGGACTGGAAAAAGGGTATGGCTTTCCACGATGTGTCAGAAACGAAATGGGTTAACAACGAATGGCAAGAATCCTTCAAAATCTATGTTACTGAAAATAAATAAGTTAGACTACGAGAAGTGGCCAGATTCAGGACAAGAAAAAGGGGGAAAAAATGAAGGTATGTTCCACGATGTTGTTGAAAACAAATGGAGAAAATATGTCCGAAATCAGGCTTTCCACGATGTTGATGAAAACAAAGGACCTATAGAGTGCTTTCCACGATGTTGATGAAAAGAAAGAGGGTTAGTAGAAGGCGCGGCGAGCAGGAAAGACTGCGAGGGACAATGGCGAACGACAACAGAGAGAGCCCGAAGTCCGAAGTCTGAGGTCTAAAACTCTCGAAATAGGCCCAAGCGGGGAGGTCGCGAGTCGGATAGTGCCGACGACCTTCTCCCCGCGTGACACACTTCCCCGTATCGGCCATCGGCAGCCTCCTCGGGGAAGATGAAGCGAAAATGAATGCAGGCACGAAAGGCAGAAATCGCCAATCACTCAATGCCCTGAGGGTCCCATGACCCAATGTCCTATCTGGGTTATACTGAACAAGGAGGAGATTCCGACGTCCTTGAAAGTTCCGATCCCGTTTTTGCGCGCCACTCTTGTCGCTACGTTGCTTGTATCCACCGCTCTCGGCCTGTACTCGCAGAACCCCACGGCTCCGCCCGACGATGTGGCTGCGCAAGCGCTGAAGTTCACGGCCATCTATAACGCCATCGAGGACCATTATGGCGAGCCTGTGGACCCGGACCACGCCATTTTCGATGGGGGGATTCGCGGCATGCTCTCGGCGCTCGATCCCTTCTGCGCCTTCCTGGACCGCGATCAATTTCAATTGATGCAGCAGCAGGCGCGGGGAGAGTCGATCGGATTTGGCTCCATCCTCTATGTCTCCGTGGGGAAAGTGGTCATCTTGCAGACGACGCAGGGTTCACCTTCGTTTCGAGCCGGGCTGGCGCCGGGAGATGAAATCGTTTCGCTCAACGGCCAACGGATCGACCGGCTGGACTTCCAATCGCTCATCGATCTGCTGAAGGCCGCTCGCTCCCGCCCCGTGCGCCTGGGGGTCATCCATCCCGGGCGGGACGTGCCGGAGGACTTCAACTTGCGCCCTGCGGAGGTCGCGCTGCCCTCTGTCGACAAGGCCTTCCTTTGGTCCCCAGGGATTGCCTACGTGCACATTTCCAGCTTTGAGGGGAAAACTCCGGAGGAAGTCGTTAAGGCGCTCGACGGCATGGACGCACCGCACCTGAAGGGAGTGCTCCTCGACCTCAGGGATAATCACGGCGGCATCGTGGATTCCGCCGCGGCGGTGGCCAGCCTTTTTCTGAAGCAAGGTGAATTGGTGGTGACGACGCGCGGCCGCGGCGTGAAAGAGAGTGTCTTCCGCGCCCCCCAAATGCCCCGGCACTTTGACCTGCCGGTGGTCACGCTGGTGAATGGTGAAACCGCCAGCGCCGCGGAAGTCGTGGCCGCCGCGCTCCAGGAGCACGACCGCGCAGTCATTGCCGGCCTCCCGACTTACGGTAAGGGCGTGGTGCAATCGGTGATGGAACTCAGCGAGCAGACCGGCTTGGCTTTGACCGCCGGACAGTACTTTACTCCCAGCGGACGATCCATTCAGCGCCCCCTGGCCGGCACCGCGCTCACTTTCGCTTCGCTCTCTCCCTCCGCCGTCAGCGGGGACAACGCGGCGAAGGCCGGCGGCGGTGACCCGGACGGACCCCGGGCCGCCACGTTCCACACCGACGACGGACGCCCCGTCACCGTTGGCGGGGGCATCACTCCCGATGTGCCGCTGGAGGCCCACCCGAACGACCCCTGGTTTGAATTCGTCACCCAACGCGGCTACGTGACGGGTTTTGCCGAGATTTATTTGACCACCCACGGGAAACTCACCGAACCCTTCGAAGTATCACCGGAAATGCTGGAGGACTTCAAAGCCAGCCTGGGACGCAACGGTGTGCGGGTCCCCGAGGAGTACTGGGCAAAGGATCAGGACAAGCTGGCGCTGCGGCTGCAAATAGAGCTTACTAGTCTAGTCTACGGGTTGGAACGGGGGGACGAGCTGGCGACCCGGGGCGACCCGCAAGTCCGCGAGGCCGCCGGCCTCTTCCCGCGCGTCGCACAAATTCTCCAGCGGCATTGATGCGTGGGGGCCGGAACACCCCGGCCTCGCCGGGCATTTGCGGGCAGAGTGCGGGCGTTACGAGTGGGACGGACGTGGTGAATCAGGCGGGGCCGTCATGGGAGTTCACGGCTTCGTGCGATTTGCGCCCGTAGACTTTCTCGTAGGCCTGGCAGAAAGGACATACGCTGCCCTCAACTTGCTTGACGAACCAGAAAACCACGCCTCGCTGCCGGCGGCGGGCCCGCGTGCAAACCGGGCATTCCACACAGCGCTGGGCCAAGGCGCGGTCGCGGTCAGTAACTTCTGTTTGGCTCATGGGAATTCGCCTCAGGCTGATTTCGGCGCGGCTGCCCGCAACATCGGTGGCACCGCAGCTAGCAAATGCGTGGCCAAGCGGAGTTCTACCTATGAGGGATAGCACGTACCGTTTACGTGCACCTGCAAGGTTAGGGCCTAACCTAAGGCGGTTGTACCGGCAAGAAGGCGCCTGCCATCAAGTTTGGATTTTTCGGTCTTGCAAAGCGAGGGCCAAACGTGTATACTACATTTGCTTGATCAGTTTTTGTGACCAAACGCCATGTTCGTCGGAGGCCGCAAAACCAGTGATTTTGCGGCTTTTTCTGTGTTTGGGGGGCGGTTGCGAGACGAGAACAAGTTAAACCTCAACAATCAAAGGAACAAGAAACAATATGGAAAGAGAACAAGGTGTCGTGAAGTGGTTCAACAACTCGAAGGGCTATGGATTCATCCAGCGCGCTTCCGGAGATGATGTCTTCGTCCATCACTCTGCCATCCAAGCCGAAGGATACCGATCGCTCGCCGAGGGCGAAGCGGTGGAGTTTGCTGTCACAAAGGGTCCCAAAGGTCTTCAAGCTGAGAGCGTCAAGAAGCTCTAAGAACCACCCCACAATTAGCGTGCTGCCCGCGCCTTGCTTTGTCGCAATGGCGCGGGCAGACATCCTTATCCCGGGAGGAAACCGTAATGCAAATCCAATATGTCGGATTTCAACTCAAAGCGCATGGTCGGGATTATACCTACCGGGTCATTGACAAGCAGACGGAAGACCGCGAGTTCATTTTCAGCATTTCGAACCGCGCCTTTGCGGAAAAGCAATTACCCTTTCAGGACGCGGCCGCCCTCTGCTATCAGAAGCTGCAAAAAGCCCTCGATCTCGAGACCGCCGAGAAGCCTCTACCGCGGCGTACAACCCTGTCTGACCAGGAACTCGACGTCTACCGCGAGTCACGCCGCCCTGCCCGTAAGCGCTCCTGGTAAAGCTCTGCATGACCCCCAAACAGCGAATGCTCGCTGCGATCGAGCACCGTAAATCCGACCGTTTGCCGGTGACCACACATCATCTCATGCAGTATTATCTAGATAAGTATGAAGGCGGAATTTCCAGCCAGGAATTCTTCGATCGCTACGGCCTGGACCCAATCACGTGGATCGTGAAACACAAACCCGCCCCTGACACAGGTGACTACTTCGATCCCATGCAGGGGGAGCCCGGATTTCTGGATGCGCGCCGCGTCTGGTCAGACCAATGGCGCACGGAGTGGCAGGACCTTCCACACGACAGTTACAAGACCCGGCGTTACCGTTTTGTAACACCCAAGGGCACGCTGTCCATGGTGACGCAATCGAATGATCAGACCACGTGGGTCAGCGAGCATCCCATCAAAAACAAGCGGGATATCGATTTGATCGGAGAATTCGTTACCGCGCCGTGGTGCGATGTTAAGGCAGTAAATCGAGCCGCCACTGAATATGGCGAGCGCGGCCTAGTGCGCAGCCACATTCCGTGCTTCGATGTGTACGGACAACCGGGCACGTGGCAAGACGCCTGCTGTCTCTACCCCACCGAGCAGCTCATCCTCGCTACCTACGACGATCCTGCCTGGGTGCATGAGTTTTTGCGCATCCTGCATCGGCGCAAGAAGGTTTATATCCAATCGATGGCGGGAGCAATGTTCGATCTGGTGGAACTGGGCGGCGGTTCAGCTTCGTCCACGGTCATTTCACCCAGACTTTTCCAGGAATACGTGGCGCCTTACGATGAGGAGCTGATCGCGCTCGCTCACCAAGCCGGGCAGCGTATCGTCTACCACACCTGTGGCGGTATGATGCCGATTCTCGAAAAGATCGCCGGCATGAAACCGGATGCCATGGAAACCTTCACCCCCGCAGCCATGGGCGGCGATGTCATCATGGCGGAGGCTAAGCGGCGCATTGGCGACCGCGTCTGCATTATCGGCGGCTTCGACCAGTTTCATGCTTTGATCGACTGCCCACCTGAGGCAACGCGCGCCGCCGTGCGGGAGTGCTTTGAAGCCGCAGGTACCGGGGGCGGCTATATTCTCTCACCCTCCGACCACTTCTTCGACGCCGACCCGCGCTTGATTCACGCGTATGCCGACGAAGCTCGCCAGTGTGTATATGCACTGTGAAGCACCCGACGAAGCGGGGGGAGCAGATCGTGCGCTGATGATTCCTTGCGGGCGCGGCCAGCAACGGAATCATTCTTACGGCGGTTCCTTGCTGGACGTCGATGGGTGGCGCCGGTTCTTATGACTTTGCAGGCCCCCGCGCCTTCGTGCCATGGGGAGCGGCTCTCAGGTACTGAACGGGCCAAGTGACGGGATACCCCAGGTCGCGTCCCGCTCGCAATGGCCAATAGGGATCACGCAGGAACTCGCGCGCGATGATGGCCACGTCTGCCTGGCCGGTACGGATGATGTGGTCCGCCTGCGATGGAGCTGTGATCATCCCCACCGCTCCGGTCAGGATATTCGCTTCGCGTCGGATTCTTTCAGCAAAGGGCGTTTGCTATCCCGGGCCCACTGGAATCTGGGCAGGGGGCACATTGCCGCCGGAGGAACAGTCGACCAAGTCCACCCCCGATTTTTTCAGGTGCTTGGCAAGCTCCACGGAATCGTCGAGAGTCCATCCACCCTCCACCCAATCGGAAGCCGAAGTCCGCACGAAGAGAGGCGCGCGCTCCGGCCACGGTCCGCGCACCGCGCGAACCACTTCGAGCAGAAGGCGGATACGATTCTCGAATGAGCCCCCGTACTCATCGGTGCGATGATTGGCAAGTGGCGAAAGGAACTCCGAGAGCAGATACCCGTGGGCGGCGTGAATCTCCAATACGCGGAATCCCGAATTAAGGGCGCGGCTGGCGGCTTCGGTAAATGCCCGGACAACAGCCTGAATTCCCTCGTTGGTCAGGGCCTGCGGAATCGGATAGTTATCGGCAAATGGGAGTGCGCTAGGCGCGACCACATTCTTCCAGCCGCCCGACTCCTCGGGCACGGCGCCGCTGCCGTCCCAGGGACGGTAGGTGCTAGCCTTCCGCCCGGCATGTGCCAATTGTATCCCGGCAATGCTGCCCTGGGAGTGAATGAACCGGGTAATTCGGGCGAGGAAATCAATATGGTCGTCACTCCAAATTCCCAGATCCTCCGGACTGATCCGCCCTTCCGGCGTAACGGCGGTGGCCTCCGTCATGACCAGGGCCGCGCCTCCCACAGCCCGGCTCCCCAAGTGAACCAGATGCCAGTCGTTGGCAAATCCATTCGTGCTGGAATACTCACACATCGGCGAAACGACGATGCGATTGGGAAGAGTCAGGTCTCGGATCGAGAGCGGATCGAACAGATTCGGCATGAAATTTGCTCCTCGTGGGTGTTTTCTCATCAGGCAGGCGGAGAGCCTGGCCCATCGCGGCTTTGCGAAGCTTCGCATCCCTGACGTGCGCCGTTTAACGCATTTTCGAGTTCAACTTCAGCATCTCTCCATCCACAGCAAACCTGCCGTATCCATGATGGTGGATGGTCTTTGGATTCTTTTGCGCAGGATCGCTCCAAGCCTTGATTACTTCGAGGACGAAGATACCGTACTTGTTGACAAAGCCGGTATCGGCCACCTTGCATTCGAGATTGGCGAAACACTCAACCACGAGAGGCGGAGCCACAAGCTCGGCTGGCACCGGGGTCAGACCGAATCTCTGGAACTTTTCCACGTTCCGGCCCGAGCAGTTGCCGACTCCCACAACTTTGGACGCCAGTTCCAGCGCCGGAACGGCGATCACGCACTCCTTCGTCGCCCGCAATGTGGCAAAGCTGTGATTCCTGTTGCTAACTACGCAGGCAACAAGCGGTGGCTCAAACTCGACCATCATATGCCAGGACAGCGTCATGATGTTGGCGTGGCCCTTGCGAGCGGTCGTCAGTAGGACCACAGGTCCCGGTTCGAGCAATTGGTAGACTTTCGATAGTGGGAGATTCTTCATCATTGTCGCACAGCCGCGTCTGGCTTGACCTCGATCGATGTGGCAACGCCGGCCACGCGCTGATACGACTGCTGCCGGTCGGTTTGCTCAATGGAAATTAGATGAATCAGCCGGGAAAGCGATGCGACCCGTATCTGAGAGTAAGCAGCGCAACCTGCGGCGATGCCCATCGAATTGCCCAAATCCCGATGTCGGGAAAACGGTGTTTCGCGGGTACCCAAGGGGTCACTGCGGCGACGCCGCGCCTGCCCGCAATCCAAAAGTCCTGGCCTCGCCCAACCGCCGAGCCGCTCAAGAAGTGACCTTATGCAATTCCGCTTGCGTGCGGCCCGGTCCATGTCGTATGGTTATAGCATTATGAAGACCATGCCGCGGTAGTCCCCAATGTGTGACATCTGAATCCGTAGAGCCCCGGTCCGGGCCGAAACCTGTACCCAACCCTATAACCAGGATTTTATGGCCACTGCCGTCACAACTCCTCCGTCGTCTTCATTCTGGGCATCGGTGCGCGAAGCGCTGCGTGGCTCGCACCAGGACTACACTACGGGCAGCCTGACGCGGGCAATTTTTCTTCTCGCTGTGCCCATGGTTCTGGAAATGTTCATGGAATCCCTCTTCGCCCTTGTGGACGTCTTCTGGGTCGCACGACTGGGGGCAGAGTCAGTAGTCACGGTGGGACTGATTGAGGCGATGCTCACCGTGATCTATGCGGTGGGAATGGGCCTAGGCCTGTCAGCCACAGCTATGGTGGCGCGGCGCGTGGGCGAGAAGGACCGCGAAGGAGCCGCCGTGGCGGGAGTGCAGGCCATCACCTTGGGATTGCTTGCGGGCCTCGCGATGGGCACTCCGTGCCTCTATTTCGCTCCGCACCTGCTCCGCCTGATGGGCGCTTCTCCGGCCGTACTGACCGTAGGGACTGGTTATGCGCGGATCGCCCTGGGCGGATGCAGCGTGGTGTTACTCCTGATTTTGAACAACGCGGTTTTCCGCGGCGCCGGTGACGCCGCCATTGCCATGCGCGTTCTATGGCTATCCAACTCCGTCAATCTGCTTCTCGACCCTTGCTTGATCTTTGGCCTGGGACCCTTCCCGCGCCTTGGGGTGACAGGCGCCGCCGTGGCCACCCTTACCGGGCGCAGCGTGGGAGTGGCGTATCAATTCTACCGGCTGTCCCGCGGCGGCGAGCACATCCGCATTCTGGCGCGGCAGGTACGTATCCAGGCAGAGGTGATGGTGCGGCTCCTCCGCGTGTCATTGACCGGCATCGCGCAAATGCTGGTTGCGCATATCGCCTGGATCAGCTTGATGCGGATTGTCAGCATGTTTGGCAACGCCGCCCTGGCGGGGTACACCATTGCCATCCGGATTATCATCTTCTTTATTTTGCCTGCGTGGGGATTGAGCGGCGCCGCTGCCACCCTGGTGGGCCAGAACCTCGGCGCCAAGCAACCGGAGCGCGCGGAGCTGTCCGTGTGGAAGACGGGTATCTATAACGCGCTGGTGATGGGGGGCGTGGGCGTGTTCTTCGTCGTGTTCGCCGGCCGTGTGCTCCGCCTCTTCACTCACGACCCTGAGGTTGGTTCCCTCGGCGCTGCCTGCTTGCGCATCGTCAGCATTGGCAACATCGGCTATGCCTACGAAATGGTGATGATGCAAGCCTTCAACGGCGCCGGAGACACCCTTACGCCCACGATCGTGAACTTCTTTGGCTTCATCGTGCTGGAAATTCCACTTGCCTATACGCTGGCCATTCCCCTGGGCATGCACTCAAATGGGGTCTACTGGGCCATCACTATTTCCGAATCCACGATTGCCGTTGCGATGGTCATCCTGTTTCGTCAAGGGCGGTGGAAAGCGAAGAAGATCTAGACGAGAGTCAGCTCGTTAAATGGGCTTTAAGGGAGTGCACATCGATTCGTTCCCGGATTGCCCCCGCTCCCGGCGATCTTTCCATTATGTGCGGGCTGGGGGGGCTTCTAGCTCGGACTTCTTACAATGGGTTTGGAAGCGCAAGGCAATGGCGCTGAGCTAAACCTCCGCGCCACGCCAAGGCGGTCTGCGCCCGCGACATTTCAACAGGGCATCAACGTCGACAAGGAATCAGGGCTGAGGCTGGGCGCTGACGGCTTTCTTCCGGCGTTTGGCAGGGAGAGGTTTGGGCGGGGGAGCTTCATCGGAAAGCTCAACCACCATAATCTTGGTGGCAAATTTCTTCGCTCCATGCAGGTGGAAATCAATCGAGGTACGTTCGGCATCCGACTGGGTTACTACGCCCAGTCCGTACTGAAAGTGTCTGATGCACTGCCCTTCCGGGATTGAATGCATAAAAGCCTCCTTCTTGACAAGAAGATCGTTAAACTGGGACCTGCGCATCCCTTAATACGCGCGAACACCCGCCGATCTTCGTGGCAAGGAGATCGTATTCCCCGGCACTAGACGGCAACGGAGTGTACCCGGCGCAGATTCTGAACATTCTCCACGGCGCACTTCACCACGTGTGTGAGTTCGTCAACAGAGAGGGGAGGCACAATGAAATCAAACGCGCCCCCTTCCATGGTATCCACGTAAAGGCTGACATCAACCAGGCGCGATACCACGATGACCTTCACGGATTTACAGGCACTGCGCGCCTGCTTCACGACGTCTGCCCACGTGCCATCGGGCAGCGCGGCCTCGCAAAAGACCAAGTGGGGAGGATCCGGACTTTGCAGCAAGGGCCCGATTTCCTGGACGGTCGCGAGCCAGCGGACTTGGATCGATTGGCCCTCCAGAGCCTGCTTTAGCAGAGCCATCGACGTCCCCGCTCTGTGGAGCAGGATCGCGGTAACCTCTTCCTTGCCAGGATCATTCCCGTGTTCCGGCAGCCCACGCCAGGCTAGGGCCGAGGGCGCGACCGAAGGCACCTTTAGAGATTCAGATGAAAACTCCGGCAGATCTTTGTGCCCGAACGTCTTTTGGGGTGGGTAGTGGTGCGCCAGATACTCACGAATGTCCTGCTCGCTGATGCGCAGGTTGAGTTCTGCGCAGCAAGCTGCCGATTCGCGGCCCAATTCCTGCTCCAATCGCTCAAAACAAATGCCCGGGCCGTCCTGGAGTTTTAACGCAGCCCAAAGATTCGTATCGGAATGAATTTTGACCGTGAATTCGCGTGGTTCGCGGGTCGCATCAAGGACCTGAAAGTTGTAGATCCGAGAATTCATGGCCACCTTGAATCCGGTGTACTGAATATACATGCTGCCACTTTCTTGCTGCCTGTGGGCGCTGACCCTAAAAGCGAAAGCTGACTATAGGGTCGGCTCGCCCATTGCGTCACTTCCCATACGGCGCGTCGGCCACTGGACGGCCCTTGCGGTGTCGCTTTGATTGGCTGCGGCGATAACTGGTCCCGGCGTTTTGCCCATCAACACCTTCCGCAATTCTCGCGTCTTCGTTCGTAGGAGAGCTTTGCGATTCCGCTGCCGCCCGAATCTGGCCTTGTCACCGTTCCTTTGAGACATGGTTCCCTCCTCGGCAAGCGCTGGAGACGTGGGGTAGCCAGATGCGCACCCACCTGGGCTTCAGTCCTCCGGCTGCTCGACGATTCTTTGTTGCAGACCTTGCTGGAAAAGCTCGCCTTCGACCAGCAGGGTATCCGGCAGACTCGCGCCCGCCCTAATCAGGGTCGCGCCAATATTGACTGTCTCCGCCATAAGCCACCCACAAGTTGGAAGTTGAGATCACCAGCCCACGCGCACGTTCAGAGTGATACGCTTCCTGGGGTCCGACCGGTAATCGAGGGGATGGAAAGCATCGGCCTGGACCTTAATGCCGCCAGGGAGACCATAAATGCGCCGACGCTGAACCATTCCAAACCCAAGAAAAGCCGGTGAGTCAACGGAACGGGCACCGCGGGGTTGAAAAGCAAGGCGAGAGCAATAAAGCCCATCCCCCACACGTACTTGCCGATGCGCATCGCCTGCACGGCGACCACAAGAGCGGCCACACAAACTTCTATCTCCAACGCAGTCCGGTAACCGGCAGATGAGCTCATTAGCAAACCCAGGAGCAGCGCCAGGATGGAAGACCATTTCACGAATCTTGTGAACATTGAATGCCTCTTTCTTTCTGCTCTTCGCCGGACAGGCACAACCAGAACGTTCGGCGTCACGAGTTCCTCTTGCCCAGCTCTCTTTTGGCGTCCGGTGCCCGGCACGCAGCACGAGAGTGGGATGACGTCCGACAAGCCGCCCTTCCGCGGGGCAGTTTCAGATAACCTGAAGCACTTCAGATGACCTGGAAGGAGAGGGCAGGGGCTCAACTTCTTAACTATTCTAGGTGAATTAACTTGAATTGTCAACTGAAATCTGCCACAGTCACCAGTAGCTTTAATACCAGTAGTTAAGTTCAGGAGAACCCCAATGGACCTAGCTCTCGTCCTCCGGCAGCGCCTCGAACAGTTGGACCTGGAACAACGGAGTCTGGCGGCGGCTGCGCAAGTCACGGAATCCTACATCTCGCAACTGCTCTCCGGAAGAAAGGTCCCACCCGCACCTGCCCGGACAGATATTTATGACAAGTTTGAACCTTTGCTGAAGTTCCCCAAAGGCGAACTGGCGCGCATGGCAGAACTCCAGCGCCAGGAAGAAATAAAGCGAAAGCTGATAGCTTCGCCCGCACCGCTGTTCGAAGAGGTTCGGGAATTAGTCCTGAGTAAATGCCTCCCGGATAAAAGGAAGCAGGTACGCATCATCTTTGAACAGCAACCCTTCGGCGAACTTGAGCGCTTGGTAACGCAGAAACTTGTGGAGGTGGTGAAGGGAATTGCCAGGAAAGAGCTGGCGAACGCAAATTGGTTGCAGCAGGTCGCTCGACTCAGTCATGGAAGCTACGAGCAAATGCGCGTTACCATTCTGGAGTTTCTGGATGAGGATGTCTTCAACCTGTCGCCATCGCACTGTGTGGCCTTTTTGCAGCCGCTCATTCAATCGTGGGATATCGACCTTACGACCTTTGGCATGGACATTGTCCTGAACCACCGTGTGGCCCCGGGGCAATCGAAGAAATTCGAGTATGTGGAAAGGGAACCGGAGACGACTGCCCAGGAAGAACCGGGGCTCACCGCTTTCCTTCAAAACGCTTCCCTGAGCCGCGATGCGACCACGGAAGAGATCGAATTTCTGCGCAAGCTGCGCTTCAATGGGAAAAGGCCTACGGCGCTCTATTACTACCGTGAAATCCAGAACCTGAGGGACCCGCTTCACTTCCAGGCTGCCTGACTGGCTGTGCCGTGTGCGGGGGAGCTGCGGCGCAAGTGGGCGCAGGGCTAGCAAATCCCCCGCGGAAGGTTCGTGCCGCCGCGCTCCGGCCAAGATCCCCAGCCGCAGGTTCTGCACTTCTGCTTTCCCTTCTTCGAACAATTGTGGATAATGTCCCGGCTGGCGCTTGTGATTGCCAGTTTAGCGTCTAACTTAGAAGATGAGGTTCTTATGGGTAACCCTACTCAGCCGCAAACGTTCGTGCAAAAGCGTGTTGCATCCATCGACGCCTTGCGCGGGTTCGACATGTTTTGGATCGCGGGGGGAGAAAGAATCATTCACGCGATTTACCAGGTGTGGCCGTCGGCGACCACCAAGGCGCTCGATGCCCAATTCGAGCACGTGCCTTGGGCGGGCTTTCACTTCTATGACCTGATTTTTGCCCTCTTCGTGTTCATGGTAGGTGTGGTACTGCCCTTTTCACTCACGAGGCGCATGGAAGAAGGAGCTCATCGCGGGCAGCTTTACCGCCACATCATCCAGCGCTTCCTGATACTCTTTCTATTCGGCCTGATCTACAATAATCTGCTCGACTTCGACACACACACCCTGCGCATTCCCGGCGTTCTGCAACGCATCGCCATTTGCTACTTGATTGCGGCGCTGGTGATGATGAACACCAGCATTCGCGGCCAGGCGATTGTGGCGGGCAGCATTTTGATCGTCTACTGGCTGGTCATGAAATTGGTCCCCGTCCCCGGCGTGGGAATTCCCATGCTCACCCCGGAACATAACCTGGCGGGTTATCTGGATCTCCGCTTCATTCCCTTTAAGCTCTGTTGCTACACCTTCGGCGACAATGAAGGTATCATTTCAAACTTCCCGGCAATCTCCACCTGCCTGCTCGGCGTGCTGGCCGGTCATTGGCTGCGTTCCGGCAAATACACTCCGAATAAGAAGGTGCTGGGACTGGCAGCGGCAGGTGTCGCGAGCTTGTTCGTAGCCTGGGTGTGGAGCTTCAACTTCCCCATCATCAAAAATATCTGGTCGAGCACCTTTGTACTTTGGGCCGGCGGCTGGAGCATGTTGCTGCTCTCGCTCTTCTATTGGATCATCGACGTCCGGGGTTACCAGCGCTGGTCGTTTTACTTCAAAGTGATCGGCATGAACTCCATCACGATCTATTTGTTGGATCGGTTCTTCGATTTTGGGACCATCACCCAAGTTTTCCTCCACGGCATCATGCCCGTTTTTGGGCACCTCCAGCCCCTGATCTGGAGCTGTGCTGTAATTTTCACGGGCTGGCTCTTATTGTATTTTCTCTATCGGCAGAAGATTTTCCTGCGCGTGTGACAAACGATCAAGATGGCGTAGCGCGGACCGCCGTTTTTGCGGTCCGCGGCTCTTCTCCTGCAAATACGCGAATCGCCGATGGGGGCGCCTACCCCAAGTTTGGGCGTATGACAGTCGATGAGCTAAAGAGCGAATATACTGATATCGATCGCCACGCCATTGAATCCATTTATCGAGAGGCGCAGAAATATATTCCGAAGCTTCACCACGATTGGAGCGACCTTGCAGAGTTCGTACAAAACCTTAGAGGTAGAAAGCAACGCTTCTTGGAGTCTCAGGTTGACGCGCTGCAAAGTAAAGCCAATGACGCCAAGCAAGAACTATTGGCGTTGCAGGCCCGGGAGGACACCGAAATCGGTACGCTTGTGAAGTCCCGTGCATTTGTTAAGGCGCTTGAGTTACGCGCTGACCTTCAGGAGAAACTGAAGATGCTCGGGAGCCTGGAGCAGGATTTGCAGGACCTACGAGATTTGAAGGCGAATATTGCAAAGGTAGAGAAGCAGTTGGAAGAAACCAAGGAGCAGATTGAAAACGGGAAAGCGTTATTACGCGATAGAGTAAGTGTTTTTAATAAATACTTCTCCGAGTTGTCAAAGGTACTGTATGGCGAGCAGTATCTATTGCATTTTGACGAGACCGAGCGAGGGTCACTTGCCTTCCAGCTAACTGCAGTGGGGTCAAACGTTGGAGCTGGGAAAAAAGTGTCACAGACCGCCGCTTTCGATGTCGCATACATAGAATTCTTACGTGACACCGGAATCAATTTTCCAAGGTTTGTTTGCCATGATGGGCTGGAAACCATTCATGGAAACCAGTTGTCTGCGCTGCTGGTTGCGGCCGACCAATTGAACGGTCAGTTGGTCGTAGCCACGTTGCGTGACAAGCTGCCGCCAATGCCCGATGGGTTTCTTGAGAGGAATACCGTCCTAGAATTGGCACAGGACGACAAGCTATTCCAACTGTAGCGGGCAGAGCTACTCCGCCCCGACCGAAATCACTCCCCGACTTTTTCCCAGGAGGGGCGAGAACGGCGTCAGGCAGGCTGGAGCAGACTCCTGCCCTTGTGAGTCTGCGAGCTCCCGCAGGTACTTCTCAGAAATTGAACTCAGCCCATCCGGTCCATGCGCAGAATGGACGCGCCCTCCAAATAACAAAACATCAAGCTCGACCATGGCCAATCCCCGGGGGGAACTCATCCGTCCGGGCGTCATCGGGCTTCTACTCCAATTTCTGCCGCAGCTCGTCAAGCCAATGTAGCGCGGGCCTGTCCTGTAGGTCCGCGGCCCTTCCCGATCAACAACGAAAAGCCGCGGACCTACAGGACAGGTCCGCGCTATGGTGGCGATAGCGGTCCAAAAGGAATTGTCACGTGCGGCAATAGGTGCTGGTGGTGATGAATTGAAGTTCACCGGGGCTGTAGACACGATAGTAAAAGGGCATGGCGCAGGAGAGTATACTCGCGGCGGCGTGGGCCCGGGTCCCTTGGGGAGATCGCAGACGCCAAAAAGCGGGCGTCTGCGCCAGCCGGCGTTGATCCAGAGCGTGACTCGTCAGGAAGTTGACTCATGGTTATGAGTCAAATATACTCAACATATGGCTAAACGACTGCAAGTCATCCTCAAGGACCCTGAATACCGGGAGGTTAAGCGTGCCGCACGCTCGCGGCAAATGTCGATTGCCGAATGGGTGCGGCAGGCGCTCGAACAGGCCCATCGCCGCGAGCCTGTGGGTAGCGCCGGCAAGAAGCTCGAAGCCATCCGCGCTGCAGCGCGCGGGAATTATCCCACGGCTGACATCGACCGCATGCTGGCGGAGATCGAGGTGGGATACGGATCGGACGCGCATCCGTGATTCTGGTCGATTCGAACATCCCCATGTATCTGGTGGGCTCGCCTCACCCCCACAAGAGCGACGCTCAGCGCTTGCTCGAGCAACTGGTCAATAGTCGCCAGCGCCTCGTCACCGACGCCGAGGTACTGCAAGAGATCTTGCATCGCTACGTCGCCATTGACCGCCGAGATGCCATCCAACCGGCATTCGACGCTCTGCTGGGCGTCGTCGATCAAGTGCTTGACGTCACGCGGACCGCCGTCGAGCGTGCCAAGGAGATTGTCCTCGGCCATCCGCGCCTCTCGGCACGCGATGCCGTCCACCTCGCTGTCATGGAACAACATGGAATCGGTCAAATCCTGAGCTTTGACTCGGATTTTGACGGCTTCCCGGGTATTGCACGGCTGTCGTAACTTGACGTCGATATCGAGACTGCAGGGCAAATACTTGGCATACATCGCCGGCTGGCGCAGGCCCACGGGTCCCTTGGGGAGATCGCAGACGCCAAAAAGCGGGGGTCTGCGCCAGTCGGCGGGTGTAGCGCGGGCAGGATGCCCACGCCCCAGCGGGCGGGACGCCTGATTGGATAACGGCATCGGCTCCAATCCGGTAGACTTGGAAGTGCTCAACGACCAAGGCGAGCCGGGAAAGGAGCCGAAGCCATGCAGCATTTTATCGGATGTGACGTGCACACGCGCAACCAA
>Ga0208034_1001172_pt1 | contig 16912 bp, 19 predicted proteins | sample June2015DPH_8_10_FD_184699 | JGI IMG/M metagenome (GOLD analysis project Ga0208034, IMG submission 184699) | Peatland microbial communities from SPRUCE experiment site at the Marcell Experimental Forest, Minnesota, USA - June2015DPH_8_100... | ecosystem: Environmental > Terrestrial > Soil >...
TTAGGTCGGTCAAATACCCTACTAACACTTTTTTACACGCGGACGAACTCAAGGCAATTGTGAACCATTACTAGGAAATATGAGCCCGGTCCGGCTAGAATAGTATAGCGTGGTTCCGGTGGGCCTCTCCGTAGCTCACAGCTCTCCGTTTTTTTTTACATTCCTTTGATTTTTGAGCCGCTAGAAGGTGTGACGGATTATCGGCAGCATTTCAGCACAAATCGGAAGCTTTAACGTTCCGCATCAATCAAACGGAATTAAGAATGATGCGGTATAAACAAATTAAAGCCGCCATATTAAAAGAACTAGAAAACGGGCCATTATGGGATGATGTGCTTAGAACAAAAATAGATGCCCCATACCTATGTATGCGGTTCGCTTTATGGAATTTGCGTCGTAGTGGCGCAATAAGACCGGCTGGAGTAAGATATTGAGAACGATGAACTATAACGAACCAGAAAAAGTAGATGAACGTGTTTAAAAAACGGTTTCGTAATCGGACGGCGCATAGCTAATTTCGATTGACCGACTCACATATGCCCTTCTTTTTTCGATTTTCTTTGATTTTTGAATCCCGTTAAAGAACTGTCGCAGAAGTCTTGCTTAATGTAGCGTGTTTCCGGACACACTTTCTACCATGAAAAAACGGGATGTAAAGCCTAACGCTGTAACGTACGAAATTTGTAATAAAACTTCAAATAGGTTTTAGCTATACTATGAGTTGCCTCGGTTTAGAAGTTCTAAGGCTGTGACCGCCCCCGTTGCATGGGTCGATGCTTGGTCCAAATAAGTCTTCCTTATTCTAGAAGGGCGCGGGACGGTTAACAGCCTTAGTTGGTATACTTTCACACTACTTTTAGCTAGCAATTACCCGGATATACAACGCCATCTTGCCCTGTGAACAACGATTGCCTGGAAGTCGATGAACTCATACTCGAACTCGCCGATTACAGATAATGCAGGGTCAAAAAAGAGTTGAAGGCTCTCAATGCGGGCGAGCAAAAGACAAAACTTGCTAAAAAACACGGAAATACGGTCGCTAAGCTTTCAAATATTTTTGGGCTCTACTTGACATGTCTTTCTCAATTTGTTAGACCGTATGAAGGCTCCGCACTCGTAGCAAACAGCGACCGACTAGGTTCTCTTCTCCTTTTTTCGTGGGCCCTTATCGGCGACAGATGAACGCTCTCATCTGACCGACGTGCTAACAGAGAGGTTAACAGGCTAACATCCGAAGGTTGCTGAAATGAACCCCATAAAAAAAGGACTATGGGGTAGGCCAGTATGGTTCCATGTCCCGCAACAAGTCACCAAATAACTCAACAGTGTAGTGTGCGTTAAGGGCTAAAGGTAGCCTATCTGTTAGCCAGTCGGAAGGCCCTGCACTCGCGGCAAACGGCGACCTTCTAGCCTTCCTTCTCCTTTTTTCGTTGGTTCATATAGGTGATAGGTGAAGCCATTATCTGACCGATATGCTAACAGAGAGGTTAACGGGCTAACATCCGAAGGCCGCCAAAATGAATGCAAAAAGATAGTGTTGAAGTGGATGCAAAAAAATGTGGGCCCCAGCGCATTTACGTCGCTGCAATACTCCGACTAATACTTTTTTACACGCGGACGAACTCAAGGCAATTGTGAACCATTACTAGGAAATATGAGCCCGGTCCGGCTAGAATAGTATAGCGTGGTTCCGGTGGGCCTCTTCGTAGCTCTTAGCTCTCGATTTCTTTTTTCGATTTCCTTTGACTTCCGAGCTTCTTTTTTCAAGTGATGCAATAACTCCTTCCGATGAATAGCCACGTAAGCGGAATCAAAAAACGAAGCTAAAATCCGAGTGACCGTGCTTATCTCTCGCTTTGAGAAGATGCAATTCCTCCCTCGGCACGATGACACATTAATCTGTCTTGGGGCTAAACCAGTTGGAAACTAGTTTCATACGCATCAATGATAAGCTAGGTCATTCATGTTTGTTGCGGAGCAAGGCTGTAACCCCCCCGTTGCACCTGTCGATGCTTGGTCCAAAAGTCTTCCTTACGACTTTTTTACAAGTATGCGGGGCGGTTAACAGCCTTAGTGCCACACTTTCGCTCCACTTTTAGCTAACAATTACCCGGATATACACGCCATCTTGCCCTGTGAACAACGATTGCCTGGAAGTCGATGAACTCATACTCGAACTCGCCGATTACAAAAACAACTACGCCGACGTGGCTGCCGAACAACTCTTCAGGAAATGCTCAATCAGTTGGGAAGCTTATCAGTACCTACAAGACCGCGTGCACGATGCCTGGATACCCAACACCGCACGTCAGCAACTACGACAAATTATCAAGAGGATACAGGTGCAAATACATCAGTCTCGCGAATACGGGTGGGCGTATGAGAAGTCGTGAACGGGAAAAAGACCACACTCCTGAGTCTATATAGTGTATAATGGATGTCTTGAGATACCTGCTCGCGTCCATTGACTATGGTAGGAGGCGATTGGTTATGGAATGTGAATCGAACCCAATAAGAACTAGTAAATCGAACCCAATAAGAACTAAGAAACCGAACTCAGTAAGAACTCAGATTCAAAATGGACTTGGCAGTATCTTTTTCACTCTGCTCTTTATCCCGTTCTTTCTAGCGATGGCATTAGCAGACCTACTGGGTATTCAGAAGCACCGGGATATCACCCGCAAGCTCCTCGTCTTTTTTTCCGCGAGTTGACCGGAGCCCCCTCCTAGCGGCATTTTCCTTATATATTTTTTCAATTTAGAGCTATTTTTTTAGCCACAATTCGTCGTACCTCTTCATCCTCCGCATTGCGGGTGCGAATCCACCACGCCCATTGTGGGCTGCGCGGCGATAGGGAGCACGTTCCTCATTGTGAGCATTAGCGCCGTCCGCGTTATATCAGAGACTAACCAAGCGGCCATTTACCCTTTGAAGCGTGGAACGCTCACTGCTAGGAGTAACGGCCATTTTAACGCTAATATCGCCATTAGAAAAAACCACACATGAAATATCTCATGCAGTCCATGTGATTGGTACTGAGAAGAAGGGAGAAAATGCTCACCAATACGCTCGTTTTAACGGACGACGAAGCGGACTTAGAGCTGTCTGTTTGCCTAAAGAAGTCCTTATAATCCCTAGATAAAACCCGCTTAAGCTAATCTAAAACCCCTGATTTGTGCAGTAATCCGGCATTTGAATGGTAGATTACCGCGTATTTCCTGCGCATTGGCGCATATTAATACACGGGCCGTATTTGCCGAGATTTAGCCGCAGAATTTTTGCCCCCTGGGGTGGATTTTACGACGGTCCGGCTGCACTGGGCCCCATATTTTTTGCTTCCACTTCGGGCACCATTTACAATGAAAACCGGGGTGTAACGCCCGACCGTAACTACAAGATTTTGTAATAAAGCTTCAAATATGTTTTACCTATACCTATAGAATGCGGACTCAGGCGGCTTTGTGGAATCATTCCGCGTAAAATTCTATAGGTAGCGAGAAATATGGACAAATTAGTGAAAGTCAGTATAGCTGTGAGTATGGTCGTTGTAGTTGCTGCGTTCTGTATATTCAGCTTGTCGGTGTATGCTTTGCCTATCGCACAACAAGCGCAGGCGACTTCATTGTCTGGCCAAGGCATTTGTAACTGCTCATGCCCCCCTGGATGGTTATGTAGTACTACAAATGGCGGATGTGGCTGTTACCCGACCCCTCCTTTCAACCTCAATCCTTTGAACCCATTTCCTTTCCCCTCTCCTTCCGGCTAACGCGTTGGTCTCCAGTCTTCTTGATAAAGCTTGGTGACGCCTTCATAACCTTGCTCTGAGCATTGACTAGCATTCGCACGGGAATTCCAACGCCAAGCGTAACCTGGACTGCGACTAGGTAAGAACCAACCTAGAAAGACATGAGGAGACGTCGGCGACTTCAATTCCACGGCTACAAGGGAGACGAGGCACCGACAATACTCTCGTCGCACTCTACTTCGTGAGATAAGACGATTCACACGTAGCATACGGCTCTCTGCACACTGCTAGCGATTGACCTAGGCGATTATAGGTAGAGAAGGCAGCACGGACACAGCGAGCGGGTCTCAGGGCTAAGGCGACATTTTTAAAAAAAAGAAGGGAGAAAGTGACTCCCGTCACGCAGTGAGCAACTAAAGCCACTGAAGCTGGATACTGATGCACGGAACTACGACTGGGACACCTTTGCTGAAGAGTCTAAGCAGATGGGGAAGGGCCTTCAGAAGAGAGCGAAAAAATAAGGTGTAGTTCAACATCTCCGCAGAAAGCGCCGCGAACGCTAGTTTCAAAACTGCTTGAGTGCTTATCACTGTGACCCCGCTGTCACAACAAGCCGTCACAACAACATTCATTCCCTTAGAGTGTCTTCCTACGTGTTTTAGAAAAACGGTGGTCACTACCACCGCCGCCAAATCCACCAGAACCACCACCAATGCAACCAGCGTTGCAAGTTTCAGCACGAAGGCGGTCCCGTTTTCACCTATGTCGATGGATAATTATGGATTGCCTCCGTGCTTTTTGTTCCAAAGAGGGATAGATATCGGCAAAATGACGAGGGAGGTACCCAAAGCACGAAGTTGTCCTGCGTTTCCACCATATTAAACTCAAATGAGTAGAAATGAGACTAATTTATTAAAGAGTAGAAAGGAGACCAATTTATGGCACAAAACATTAAATTAATCGTTTATCCGGTTAAAGATATAGAAAAAGCTAAAGCATTTTTTGGCAAGTTTCTAGACGTAGAACCGTATGTCGAAAGCCCTTACTATGTTGGTTATAGAGTTGGCGACCAGGAAGTGGGATTAGACCCTAACTCTAAGATTGGGCCTATTGCTTATACGGACGTGAAGGAAATTAAAAGTAGTCTTCAAACAATGGTTAAGGTCGGAGCTGAAGTTGTGCAAGATGTTAAGGAAGCAGGTGGCGGTTTGTTGATAGCTCAGGTCAAGGACATTGACGGTAACGTGGTTGGGCTAAGACAACAATCTTAAATGAGTAGGGCATTCTTACGGACGCTACTGTCGTAATGACGTCTTTTCTCCTTACCGGGCTAGGTTTTGCGTTCAAAAGCCCGGAACTTACCTTAACTATTCTAATACCGTTCTAACACTTCGAGAACACTATGAACAATAGGAATATCCCCAACGACCCTAGAACGCCGGTAGCTCCGACTATGTATGTGCATCAGTTTAAGCAACAGCGGATATTCCCAATAGCGAAGGAAGATGACATAGAAGTTATGGCAACCTTTAAAGCAATAGTTGAAGAGCTTGGAGAAGCTGGCTACAAGACCACAGCCGTGCCAATTCATAACGTGTGAATGTGGTAGCTTTTAGAAGCGCTTTGAGAGGGGTTGCATAAGACTTACCTTGGAAGATATCAGCGAAGGCTGGTACTTAATGCGCGTCTCGAATTCACAGGGACATTGTGGATGAGATAGAAGTGAATGGAGAAATACTAACTCCTAAGCATCCGTTGATTCCGCTAGAGGGGGCAGGAGAGTGATAATCGAATATGGTACAAGAAGAAGCCTATGAAAAAATTAGTTCCACTGCTAAGCTAGTAGCGCATGTGAGGACGTTCACTGATATTCCGTTCACTAAGGAGATAGCTGCGGCAAGCGGAGCAGAGAAAGATTTTCAAACACTAGCAGGCGAGAGCGCGGAATTCATGACTCAGTCTGCTTTCAATTTGGAGGCACGCTACAAAACTACTGACCAGATTATTGCACGTTACCATATTACACAAGTTTTGGAAATCGCCGCTGGACTTTCACCGCGTGGCCTCGCAATGACCGAAAACCCTGACGTAGTCTATGTGGCCACTGATTTGCCGGAGATTTTAGAAGAAGAAAAAGCAATTGCCGAATCCATACTAGCAAAATCGAACATACATCGTCCAAACCTCTATTACCGGATTGCAAATGCACTTGACCGAGAGAGTTTGTTGCAAGCGGCTATTCCTTTTCAATCAGGCAAGCCTATTGCGATTATCACGGAGGGCTTACTTCCGTACCTTACCAGCGCAGAAAAAGAAACCTTGGCATGCAACATCCATGCCCTTCTTAGACAATATGACGGAATATGGATTACCCCAGATGTGAGCACAAAAAAATTATGGAAGTTTGTCTCTCAGGCAGATGACACCATGCAACAACGGATGCAGAATGTATCCGGCGCGACTGGACGTGACATCGAAACGAACATATTTGAAGATGAAAATGATGTACGACAGTTTTTCACCAATGCTGGATTCACAATCGAAGAATATCCGTACTCAAATGTTCTTGAAGATTTGTCTTCGGTGAAACTCTCGAAGTTTAATCGAGAGGAAATTCTTGCGATTCTGCAAATGCAGAAGACTTTGATTTTAACAATCCGTTCGAGCTGAAAGAATAAGATGGTTAATGAGTTACTTTTTCCAGACAATCCTTTTCTGAGGGCTGTTGCACTGGTGGCCATAATTGTAGGGATTATAGACCCACTGGTGTTCTACGGCTACTTGGTCTACGGAAAAATACACATTGCTCCTTGGTTGTTTATTCTCTCGGTCATCATCATTACGGTGGTGTCGATAGCACTCAATCTGTGGTTCCACGTTTTCAGATACATGGGGTAGTAAGATGATGCGTGATAACTGTCGAATTGCACAAGATGTAGCTTCATACTGAGACACGCCGCACCTTAAGTTCAGTTTCGCACTGCGCGCGGGATGGCCTTTTTGCGTTGTTCATCGAGAGATGCATTTATCATGAACTGCTCAAGATGGCGTCGTTCTTCGAAAGACACGCCCATGCTGAACTGCAAGAAGTGCGGAAACTACGTTCACTGCGAGTTGCGTGGCGATAGGAAGCATGTTCCGTATTGCTTACGGTACAGACGTTTTCGACCAGTTCAGAGCTTCCTATTATAAAGCTTCATTTAGATTCGAATGCTTCAAGACTCGTGGCTAAAATAGAGGCCGCTTTGTCGACAGAAAGGCCATCAGAGCAAAGCAAACATGAAATATGTCATGCAGGCCATGTGATTAGCACCGAGTAGAGGGAGAAAATGCTCACCAAGGCGCTCGTTTTGACGGGCGGCGAAGCTGACTTGCTAAGCCGTGCACTTGAAGAAGTGAAGGCCAAAACCTTTGAAGAGTCCGAGACAAGCCTCGATGATGCGGGGGCCCTGGAAGTACTCATTTCGTCTTTTAGGGACGCAGAGAAGGTAGAACCGGATAAGGAAGCACGTCAAATATCTGTTAACCCATTGAGCAAACGCCTTTTTCTGGGACATATTATCGGTAGAGAAGGCAACACGGACACAGCGAGCGGCTTGCGACACGAGGCGGGGTTCGTTAGGCATCCAAAGGATAAAGAGTTACTTCAAAAAATCGCGCGGTTTGGCCATCAATCACGGTTTGATACTGATGAACTCGAGTCGAGAAGCAGCGAAAGCACAGTGGCCGGAAGCAAGAATACCATCAAGCGTTCAAATTTGATTTCTCAGCTATATGAACTTCGATTGCTAGAATGATGCGTTTACTCGTGATATAGCGTAGCCCAGCTCTTTCAAATAAGGCCTGAAATTCCTTTGTTGAATACAGTTTGACGTGGGCTGGCTCCATCTTACGGAAGAATCTGTCCAAGAGTCTCATAAAGGCGTTGTTGGCTGTGATATCCAAAATGTATAGCTTACCTTTCGGCTTCAACACTCTATTCGCCTCTCTAAGTGCCTTTTCGGGGTTTGAAAAGTGATGGAAGGCGTTGGAAGACATAACGACATGGAAGAAGCCGTCGTCGAAGGGGAGCCCCTCAACTCTTGACTTATAAAAATGCAGGTTGCCGCAGCTTTGAGATTTGGCTTGTGCCTGTTCAATCATCTTTGATGAATTATCGACGCCGTAAAACTCACCCTGCCCATTAGTTCGGGTGGCAGCAAACCGGAGAGCCCAGCCCGTGCCACACGCAAGGTCTAAAAGATAGGGATTGTCGCCTAACTGTAACAGAGAGACTAATTTCCTCTGTGTCCTGCGAGTAAAACTATAACGGGTGTCATACGTTTCGGCTCTCGAGTCCCACAATTCTTCATTCTGTCTGGCTGTCCTATATTCGTCTCTTACAACGGAGATTCCGCCTTCGGGTTCATCTCGTCCTATTTTCGGTTCTTCTTCACGCATACTATCACCAGCATTGTGGCACTATGCAGCGTTATGTGCTTGCTAGTAACTGATTACCAAAATCGGCGCTAAGGGAAATAAAGGCCGTGGTTGCGTGCGTTAAAACGCGTTTACGATGGCTGGCTACCCGACAGCGCACGTCAGCAGTTGCGACGTATTATCAAGAGGATTCAGGTGCACGTGCATCAGTGTCGCGAATATGGCTACGCATAGTTTCGTGTATCTTTTTACAGCATTTAGTCCTTGCTTGTCCCTCTTACACCTCTTGTCAGATTTTCTTTGACTCTGAACCTAACTATCTCCCTCACAATATCTAACGGAATCGGCTTATCGATTGGAAATTGAACCGCTCCTTTTGAATGCTTATAAATGGACAATTTCTCCTCGAAAGCGAGAATGCCGGAATGGGTTGGGTAGAACCCGATATGCTTCTTATAGGCGGCAAAATGGACTAAGTTACCATTGAGCTTGAACGTGGGCATTCCATAACTGATGGCTTCTTCGGCCTCAGGCGCCGATTCTTTAATAGCACTCCTCAGCTCCGTGAGCTTGTGCTGAACGTTCTTAGGAAACGTAGCGATGTAGTCGTCGATATTTTTGAATTGCGTACTTGGACCCTCACTATCCATATTCATTATCCAGAATTTACCTGATGTTAATTCATTTTTGCTGGGATGGCGATGTCGTTGTTGAACTGGTGGAGGCAACTGGTATTAAAGAGCTGGGTGCTGTGCTTTGCCTCTTCTAATGCTCTTAGACGCATAAGAACGTGCCAGAAGATACGATAAAGGCTGTGGTTAGTTTCCCACCGCACACGGGTAGACTTCTTTACTCTTCTGTCCACGAATTGCGCATATATGATGAACTGCCAAAGGTGTGAGAAGTACGCTCACTGGAGGCTACGCGGCGATAGGGAGCACATTACGTATTGCGAAGAATACCGCCGGTCGCGTTATATCAGAGACTAGCCCGGCGTCACTTAATTAAAGGGCCTTTTGCTATGACAAACCAATTAAGAAACGTCGCTTACCTTAAAGTGGGCAGCGTAAAAGGCAACAGTAGGGTTTACCCGCAGTTGCGTCTTCCAAGCCAATACGCAGACCTCGCTGGCAAAAAAGCCAGCATTTACGAAATAAGTGAGAATGAAGGATATGTTGCTTTCATTATACGGTTCGACAGCCAAAACCAAGTAGCGGCCCATCAAGAGGCACGCACCCCGCAAAGTTCTGTTTGTCTAACGGGAGCTAAATTGAAGAATATCGCCTAAATAAGCCCTTTCGAGGCGTCTGATTTTGTTCTGAGCAAACTTGAAGGAGCCTAAACCTGTGGAGGGCCTTGCTCCAACAGCTCTTGTATACGTTGTTCTGCAGGGATTGACTGCTGCCACAACAGTTCGAAGGTGGAGGCGAGGTATTGAGCATATGCTCTGTCATCAGTCCAGAGCACGCTTACCAGTTCACTCAGCGAGACGCGCTTTAAGTCGGTGACATTAATCGCGTTTAGACTAATTTTCTCATCAAAAACAAAGAACAATAGCCCCGAGTACTTGTCAAAATGACGCACTTCCATCAGCCTGTAAGTGCTCTCGGATTGACTCGATATATGGATACGTGATATCAGTTATGAATCGTATCCTGCCTCCTCGGCCTATAAACTTCTTATCGTCCTCGATAACAAATAAAGATGACAAAACCGCGATGCTATCGGGGGGATAACTGCGACCCATTCCTTCTCAGCTGAGGCCACGGCAGATAACGATACAGTCAACACCTCTTTCACGCTTTTGAGAATTTTAAACGTGCTTACGTCATCGGACCGCCGGAACCGCTCCGCTTTTGATAGCTCCTGCAGCTCCCGCTTTCGCACCTCCATCTCGCGCATTTCGCTTTCGTGCCTCTTGAGCGCAGCTTCGAGAGCGGTGTCGAGCTCTACTGCCGCGTAAATTGCTGGGGCATCGAGCGAGGGCCGCACCATACCTTTCTCGATGAGGCTAGTAAGCGTCCGGTGCACGTCCTCACGATAGGTTTTTAGGGACTTCGCAAGAGGAGAAGGCGTTTTTGGGCCGTACCTGAGCAGATGTAAGTAAAGCTGAGCTTCTTTTTCGCTGAGTCCGAATTGAGTTAAACGGCGGGTGAACTCATCATCTTCGGTCATGCTCTGCCCGCAATGTACGTCAATTAAGCAGTAGATAAAGGTTGGGTTCTGAGGTTCTGGTGAATAATAGGTGAAGTTAGGCGTTGAAAATGTGGTTTGTGAAATGCTTAGCGCGTGCCCTTCACGTTAGCTATTCATAAAAGTTGCAAAAGGGGAACCCTTATAGCCGCTGTGGCATATACACCCTTACCACATAGGTGCTCGCAGGGCACGCACTCATCTGTTATACCTCACGAACTCGTAATTAACAGCGTAAAAGACGCACTCGCAGCCGCCTTAGGGATACTTGAGTCAGAACAAAAAGAGGTCGCGTGGCTTGTGCCACCTTCAGTTCACTCCCTCGCAACGACCCTTGGCTTCCTTGAAGCAATGAGGGCATTCGTCAAGCAAGGCGGAGTGTCATGAGGAATAGCTTCCGTGTCGCGCGAGAACGTTGACGAGATACGAATGAGCGTGGAGAGCGGTGAGGACATTCGCCACAATGACGCGGTACACGAAGTCTTCAAGTATGTAGGAGACAAGCAGAAGAGCGTTAGCGCGCTAAACATTGGAGTTGTGGAATACACGCTCGATACTCCGGTCGCTGCCTTTTGGAGTGGAAGACCCCACGTATGCAGAGTACCTGCTCGCTGCCTTCGAGACTGCATGGCCACAGGCAATACCTGCTCAGGAGCGGATAGAGGAGTTAGAAAAAAGAGAAAAAGCAGCGCTAAACGTCACGTGCCTTTAAAGGCTCAGCTTTGTTTTTCGTCGCCGGCTGCTCTCTTGGCTCATTGAACCACACACAGAAGGCAACGTTGTTAAGCGTGCCTAGGACGAGTCACTGCTTGAACTTGAGCTGCTCGAACTCGACGACAAGTTACTGCTGCTACTGCGATATGCAGAAATTCACTTCGCATAGTTTTATGACTTAAACAGTCAATTATAGGGCACCAAAGACATAACCGAAATTGGGATAGCTACATAAAAGCAAAAAAGCTGCTGAAAGGTCTGTTTCAATTTAGCTTGGCGAAGAGCACAACGGGAAGGGTACCGCTGTAACGTACTAAATTTGTAATAAAACTTCAAATACGTTCTAGCTATACCTATGGGATGCCTCGGTTTAAGTAGTTCTAACGCTGTTACCGCCCCCGTTGCATGGGTCGATGCTTGGTCCAAATAAGTCTTCCTTATTAGAAGTAAGGGGCGGTTAACAGCCTTAGCAGCTATACTTTCGTTCCACTTTTAGCCAACAATTACTCAGATATAACCCGCATTTTCCCCCGTGAACAGCAATTGCGTGGAGGTCGATGGGCTCATCCTTGAACTCGCGGACTACAAGAACGACTATGCTGACATGGCTGCAGAAAAACTTTTTAGGAAGTGCTCAACCAGTTGGGAAGCCTATCAATACCTGCGGGACCGCGTGCACGAAGGAAGGCTCGAGAGCGCACGTCAAGAGTTGCGACGTATTATCAAGACGATACAATTGCACATGCTTCAGTGTCGAGGTACGGCTATGCGTATGAGGGGTCGTGAGCGCAAAAGCCCGCCGTATCTCTAATCTCCTTGCTTATTTTTCGATTAGGCGTGGCCAGTTCGGGGGTAAAACCCATTAACCCTTGATTACCCTGGTTTCACGGCCCTAGGACTGCTCGGCAAAGACTTCAAAGCTTACGTCTGCCCAGTATTTCATATAAACGTCATAAACCGAGTCGGGTAGCGGATGCTTGTAAAATCGCCAATCCACTCCTGATACTCCATGAGTCATTATATAGTTCTTGTTTGACTGGTCCCACTGCAGTATGTCGCCCATTTGTTCACAGAATTTTCTCAAATCTCCGTTGACGATACGTGCCCCGCTGTGCAACAGTTGAACCTCGTTATACCTAAGCCACTGCTGGAACGATAGTTGCTCAAAAACTGGCTCAGCGTCTCGACGTCCATCCAACAAGGGCAACATCGCCTCAACCACTTGCGGGTGCAAGGGGCAATAATGCTGCATCCGAATCTTGTCTTGCTCCGGAAGGACGTCTATGACAGGTTTCTCTAGCTTCACGGCTTCCTTGAACTGCCGCACCGTGAGCCGCGCTATTGTTGCCAAGGGCCGCTGTCCGGTAAATGCTCCAAAGAGAATCAGGGCCTTGTAGTTGAGATAATGGCCCCTATCAACTCACCCGCTGTCACAAGCCTGGTGAATTGCCTTAAGCACATTTTGAAGGTCTTCTGTGGTTACAATACAGTTTGTTACTTGCTTACGCGTTTTGAGCGTTTTTGGCATCTCTAAGAACAGTTCAAACGGCAAATATCGTGTGTCAAACGTGGTCTTAGTCAGATACCTGAGAAAGCCTTTGGTAAAGTTGAGCACTTTACGTTTGGAGTAAAAAGATGAGTATTTCCTTAACGTGGTGTTTCGCACCGCGTCTAAGGTCGTTTTGCTGATTTGACCTTGTGTCGACTCCCAAAGAATCTGGGTCGCTTTTTTTATCCAGTTATCGCTCTTCCTATCCAGACCACAGCTACGCCATTGAGAATAGTCCATTAGCTGGCTTCCCGAGAACGCTAACCGAAGCGTGGTAAGGTTTTGCTGAGTTGGCGACTCCAATAAATTGCTATAAAGCGCCAGTTCACAGTTCAGGCGGGCGTTATACTTGCCTAAAAGGCTACTATTAGCTTCAATGCCTGAATCAACGTCAAAAAGAGGAGGAAGGCTCGACAGGGCTCTATGATAGGCCGCTACACTACCCGGGCTTGCGCAAGCAAAGTGACTGCCTGACGCAGCACAGCTTACTAGCCAAGTATTAATAATAAAGCTTTCTGCGAAGCTTTTCGAGCGTGAGTCCGTCGCTAACGGTTCCGTGAAATCTGGCTGATTCCTCGCAATGGCTTCCACCGCACTCTGTGCTACACCTGTACACTGTTTTAAAACTTCTTCGCTCGGTTTTAAAACCGTGTCTTTTTTTTAAGGACTACGTTCTGGCACGACAAGGAATGCTTGTTTTCCTTCGTGTTCGGTCTCATAAATGTCAGCAGTCTTGCCCACGGTATCCAAATACCGTTTAGGCAAGCGCAGTTGTTGGTATCTAATGCTTTTAGCAGATCGGCTGCCAATTTTTGATTTTCCAACGTGTTGCATAGATTTGTCGCGTCACTCAGTGGAATGTGTCCTGATGCAGCATTATGAATTTTCCACCTGCTTTGGCGCTTGAGCAAGCATTTCGTACACTTCTGCCATCTCACGCTTGATGTAGGATTTGCCGCGCTTGCTCAGCGACGGATCGAGATCGCAAAAAAGAGCCTCAACTGAAGCCAAAATGACCGCGAACCGAGTTGGAAACTAGTTTCACACACATAAAAGATAAGCTACTAGTTTCACACACTTAAAAGATAAGCTAGATAATCGATTTGTTTGCAGGGTTGTGGGAGCGCCCCGTCATCGACGATAACGAGGCGATTCCAAGACGCTTGCCAAGGCCACTCACGTGGCTTCCGGCGCAGAACAGGGGGTGGAGACGAAAGTCCAAAAAAGAAACGCACGATAGCAGTCGGCGTTACCATTGTGTTGAAAGCGTCAGCGGCTGCTGGGGCAGTCTATGCACAGACGACGACTACGACGACTTCCACCTCGACAATAACCAGTGGCACGATGAGCACAAATTTGTCTCTATTCGAGGAGACGGGAAATGAAGTGTCTCCATATCGCTGAAGTGAGTATGTCAGAGATTACTGGGGGGCTCTCAGCTATCTGCGCCAGGGCGTGATTGTCAGAGAAAAAAAGCTCACCAGCAGGCTTCGTGCAGCTGCAAGCCGCTACTCGTCACACGATTGACGGCGATCGTGTTTGCATTCCGTCACCGTCGGGCCTTGCAATTTTGTCATCGTCTCCTGGACAGCTGAAATAAAAAGCGTTAAATACGTTTGGAATCAAATTTAACGTTTTGAGGGACGCTTTAAGAAGTTTGACTCACGGTTTCTAATGCTCTGAAAAACGTCTTAGGCGCGATATCTGATGAACGATCAAGCAGGCTGGGCAATCGAAATCGATGGACTCGTCAAGAAGTATGGCAGCAATGTGGCTGTCAATCATATATCTTTTAAAATACCATTTGGAGTAATATTCGCATTTCTGGGGGCCAATGGCGCTGGGAAGACCACAACCGTCGAGATGTTAGAATGCCTGCGAAAACCGTCTGCCGGCACTGCCTTCGTCTTGGGGCTCAATATTACGAAAGACGCGGATGAGATAAGAAAGAGAATCGGTGTCCTGCCGCAGGCGTTTAATACGTTTGACCGCCTGACCGTACGTGAGTGCTTGAAGTACTATGCAGCGATGTATGAGAATCCGCGCGACATAGACGATTTGATCTCGTCGGTAGATTTGGCCGACAAGGCACGTACGCGGTACAAGGACCTTTCAGGGGGTTTAAAGCGACGAGTGGGCGTGGCAATCTCTCTTGTTAACGATCCTGAGGTCATCTTCTTAGATGAACCAACGGAAGGGCTTGACCCAAAAGCGCGGCGAGGCGTGTGGGAGATCATAAAAAAACTGCGCGACGAGGGAAAAACGGTGTTCTTGACTACGCACTATATGGAGGAGGCCGAGGAGCTCGCAGATATCGTGGGGATCATTATAGACGGAACGATCCGGACCATGGACACGACCAGAAACCTAATCAATATGTACGGCCGCCAAACAAAGCTAATCGTACACGGCGCCGGGACGAACGCATTTGAGGTTCTCGGCCGTCACTGGGCGGGGACAGAACAGAACGACGGCACTGTCATCGTGCCGTTGGCTGACAAAAATGATCTTCACAAAATTGTTGCGCTACTCGATGAAAGGCAAATCAAGTATGATGAGCTCGAGCTGAAAAAGTCCACGCTCGAAGACGTTTTTCTCGACCTCACCGCGGCAAATCAGGAGGAAGTCCTTGAAACTATCCCGGATTAACGTCGATTTTATCAGCAGCCTGAAAATCTTTTTTAGAGGACGTAGCTCCTGTTTTTGGGTGCTCGCGTTCCCAATAATAGTTATGCTCATCTTTGGTGCGATATTTAGCGGCAATATGCAGTACGACCTCGCAGTTCAAAACAAAGACGGGTCGGCCACCTCTGCCGCTTTTATCAAAGCGCTCAACTCAACGGACGCACTGAAAGTCCACATGATCGATCCGAATCAAGATGCTGACGCGTACCTTAAAGCAAATCAAATATCCAGCGTGCTCATCATCCCCCAAGGTTTTGGACAAACGGTGCATCAAGACCTAGCCCTTGGGGCCGCGCGACCTGCCGCCGTCGTGCAAGTCAATTCCTCGGCGGCGGGCGTCACGAACGCTGGCGCAGCGGCTGGTGTGAGCTCACAGTCACTAGCACCGAGTGCCAACGTCACGCCAGCTTCGGTGATACTGAAGGTCGATCCATCGTCGTCTAGCGCCAATTTAGTAATTGGGGTCGTTGGCAATATTGCAAGCGATTTCAATTCGCAGATCACCGGGACGAAGCAAGTCGTCGGCGTGGAAAACAACGACGTCATTGCGAACTATAGATATGTCGATTTCATTGTGCCGGGCATCATAGGCATGACGATCCTCACGAGCGGCGTTCTCCAAACCGTTGGAATGCAGACCCAGTATCGCAACAAGGGAATTCTGAAGAAACTCGGGACGACCCCTCTTAAAAAGTCCGAGTGGATCATATCGAAGATGCTGTATCAAGCTGTCGTGGTTTTCATTTCAGCAGCCTTAATCATCGTCGCTGCGAAGCTCGTTTACCAGGTGAGATTTGTGCCTGATGTCACCACCATAGGGCTCATTTTCGCCGGCACGATATGCTTTACCGGACTTGGAATGATTATCGCGCACTTCGTGAAGGACGAAGACGCAGCGACCGCGGCGGCCAGCTCGATCACCATGCCAATGCTGTTCCTGTCCGGCACGTTCATCCCCATTGAATCGATGCCGGACTACCTACAGGCCGTCGCGAAAGTACTTCCGCTTACCTACCTGAACTACGGTCTCAGAGATTCAATGATCTTCGGAGATTCCACGAGCGCCTTCTACAAAATGTGCATCGTGTTGATCGTAGGCATAGTCTTCTTGGTGATCGGCGCGCTTATAACCAATTGGCGCGAGGATGACAATCCGGCTTTGCTTCGATTTGGCGGGCCAGTCACAGCAAGGAAAGCGATCGTCACAGGTGTGGTTGCAGCCGTGCTCGTCGCTATAACCACGGTGGGAGTCGTTTCAATTGCGCAAGGACCGCAACCCCAGCAGGCCGTGGTCCCTTCGGACACAATCGCCTCCATCCCTAATACGATTGCCTCCGCCCCCAAGGCGCTTGCCTCGGTCCCCAAGGCGCTTGCCTCTGTCCCCAAGGCGCTCGCCTCCGTCCCTAATACGATTGCCTCTGTCCCTAATACGATTGCCTCTGTCCCTAATACGATTGCCTCTGTCCCTAATACGATTGCCCCCTCCGCCTCTAAGACGCCCAGCCCCACCCCCACGGGGATGCCCCAGTCCACCACCACGCCTAGACCGAGGCCAACACCGGCGCCTAGCGCGCCAACACCAACACCGGCGCCTAGCGCGCCAACAC
>Ga0208034_1001175_pt1 | contig 16866 bp, 18 predicted proteins | sample June2015DPH_8_10_FD_184699 | JGI IMG/M metagenome (GOLD analysis project Ga0208034, IMG submission 184699) | Peatland microbial communities from SPRUCE experiment site at the Marcell Experimental Forest, Minnesota, USA - June2015DPH_8_100... | ecosystem: Environmental > Terrestrial > Soil >...
CTTAGCTTCTTCCCTACTGGGCTCGCAATCACACGAATCCTGGCTCGAGGAATCGCCTCCGACCGGGAGTTTGCAAGAGAAGAAGCGATCGAAGTTTCGAGTGGAATGCTCCAAAAACTTGGGCATTGTGCGCGAGGCCACACCGAAACTCGTAATAAAATCGTGTGGCAATATTGTGCCTCGTCACAATCCAAAACGCACCAGGAGCAGTGCATACTCAAGAGTTCCCTGGCATCAGGACCTAACTTGTGTGTGGCGTTGAATGGCCCGACGCGCGGGACTCCTTCGTAACCGGCTGAATGAGCGGACACTTCTGTCGTGGGCCCAGACCAATGAAAGCTTGCGTACAGCCGATTCAAGCAGCCCAGTCATAGCGGTGATGCAACCCGCCCACGCGTTGCTGGCAAATCACGGTACCCTTTTCCAGAGAGCGTACCCTGCCAGCCGGCGTTTGCTTGTCCAGCCCGAGGTGGGTTCGGTCGTCGTGATAATAGGAAACATACTGGGAGAGGAGTCGCTTCAGATGCCGCTCATCCAACGCGATCACGTGGTCGAGCAAGTCGCGGCGGCAGCTTCCGACCCAACGCTCGGCGACCCCATTTTGCCAGGGACTCCGAATCGAGGTACGGACCGGTGTCATCCTCAGCGAGCGCATCGACGCTGGCACTTCCAAGCCATACTTCGCGTCATGGTCGAGTAGGAGAAATCTGGGCGCGGAATCGTAGGGAAAAGCTTCTCGCAACTGCTGCACGATCCAGGCGCTGGTGGGATGGCAAGTGACGTTGAAGTGCAGAATGCGCCTACGATCATGGCTGATGATGAAGAAACAGTACAGAACACCAAAGCTGAGAGTGGGGACAGTGAAGAAATCCATGGCCGCGATAGCTTCCCGATGATTGCGCAGAAAGGCCAGCCAGCGCTTCGCGGGTTGAGGGTCTTTGGGCGCCCGTTTCATCCAGCGGGAAATGGTGGTTTCCGACACGTCGAAGCCGAGCATCAGGAGTTCGCCATGGATGCGAGGCGCACCCCAACTGGGATTGTCAGCAACCATTCGAAAGATCAATTCACGGATCTGCTTGGAGATCCTGCGGCCACCGCCCACTGGTTTTCGCACTTTGCAGAGCATGGCCCAGTACAGTTTGAACCCGGATCGATGCCAGCGCACAACGGTGTCCGGTAGGACGATAACGAGTGCCTTTTCCCAGTGAGCCCAGAAGCGGCGAGCTACGACCCAGAAGAGTCTGTCCATGGCTCCCAGTCTTGGCCGCGGTTGCTGGCGTTTAAACACGGCGAGTTGTTGGCGAAGGGCGAGGTTTTCGAGCATCAGACTGCGGCGCGTCCGAAACCCGCGAAGCACGGCTCCGAGCCAGAGCCGAAACAGGTCAAACATGGCAACCAAGTTATGGCAGACCGACTTTGCCGACTGCCCTGCGAAGTTGTTGATTTCACAGCCGGACAGGATTGTGACGAGGGACACCCGCTAAAACCCGCCAAAACCCGCCATCCCCCGCGAAAACCCGCCACTGCAAAATAATTTTAAAACGCACACCTACTGGAATTGTTGGAATTCAGTTGCAGTGAGTTTGAATTACGCTGCAGCAAGTTTGAATTAAGTTGCAACGATCGGCGGGTCGGAAGCCATTCCCAGCGACCGACGTTACCAGTTCTTGATCCATGATCGCGATTCGATTTTCTCAGCCTGGCTGGATGAGGACCTTAAGAGTGGCTGATCCTGTGCTGCGGCTCACTCACGCCATCCTTTATTATTGATGACGCCCCGCGCCCTCTCAGGCAAAGCTCGGCAGCCATCTTTGCAATTCTGGGACAGGAGCGAAGGAGGGAACTTAGCATGTCAACCGAGCCAAATCTGCGTATTGATCCGCTTTCTGAATGGGGCATGCCCGTGAGGAAGAAGTTCCTTATCGCCGGTCCATGCAGTGTGGAATCCGAGGAGCAAATGCTGGAGACGGCCGTGCAGCTCTCAGCCTACGAGGTCACAGTCATACGAGGGGGGATCTGGAAGCCACGTACGCGTCCAGGTTCGTTCGAAGGCGTTGGGGTGAGAGGCCTGAGGTGGTTAAAACAGGCGGGGAATGCTGTAGGGTTGCCGGTGGCTACAGAAGCCGCAAAACCAACTCATGTGGAGGAATGTCTGAAAGCTGGGGTCGATATTCTCTGGATTGGCGCTCGGACCACCACCAATCCCTTCGCGGTCCAAGAGATTGCCGATGCGCTGCGGGGCGTGGATATTCCCGTCATGATCAAGAACCCCATGAACCCGGACCTCGAGTTATGGATCGGGGCCATCGAACGGATCAACAAAGCCGGAATCACAAAGATCATGGCCGTACACCGGGGCTTTTCCGTTTATAGGGAGCACCTGTATCGTAATCGGCCGATTTGGAGGATCCCCATCGAGCTACGGAGACGGCTGCCCCATCTGCCGCTCATTTGCGACCCTAGCCACATTTGCGGTAAGCGCAATTACATCATGGCATTGGCGCAACAGGCGATCGACTTTCTTTTTGATGGTCTGATGATTGAGGTCCATTGTGCACCGCCTGCTTCTCTTAGCGACGCAAGACAACAAGTGACTCCGTCCCAATATGGCAGACTCATTAACAAACTGCGCTATGTATCCTCCGATGGGCCGGCGCGCCTTCCGGAAGAGATAAAGCTTCTGCGAAAAGAAATCGATGCGATTGACAACGATCTGATCACACTTCTGGCCAAACGAATGGAATGTGTCAGGCGCATAGGAACCTGGAAACGGGCCCACAATGTATCGTTGTTTCAGCCGGAAAGATGGGAACACATACTCCAGGATAGGGTCCGGTCTAGCGTTAGAAACCATCTAGCGGAGAGCTTTGCGCGGGACCTATTTGAACATATCCATGAGGAAGCATTGATCGTTCAAGGCAGAATACCAACCGATAAATCCAGCGCGTCGCACCGTCGCAAAGGCGAGCGCGGGTTTTCGCGAGCATCGGGCATTTGACTGCAGCAATACCGCCGGAAGATTTCCTGTGCCTTGCGATGACAAGGCGCTGACTAACCTTCCATTCGATCGGAGTGACACAGCACAAAACGGGCACTACACTGTAAACGATGGCGAAACCAGTCCCCATCGGGGCGCGCGGAGAGGTGGAAGAGCGGGTCCAGTTCCAGCACACCCTCACGGCATGGCGAGAGGAACTCCCTCTGGTGTTGTCTACGCCATACATGATCAAGTGGATGGAGGGAGCGGGCTTCAACGCGCTGCTGCCCTTTTGCGAAGGGGATGAGGTCAGCGTGGGCACGGCGGTCAACGTCATTCATCGCGCGGCCAGCGGAATCGATGCCGTGGTCAAGGCCGAAGCGGTGCTGGAGTCGTTCGATGGCCGCTTCTACACCTTCAAGGTCAGCGCGCACGACGGAAGCCAAATTATCGGGCACGGCACCATCAAGCGGGCCATCGTCAGCAAAAGCAAGTTCGAAGAGAAGCTGCGCGCCAAGCAGGTGCAAAGCTCTTGAGCCACGGAATGATGCGGGAGAATTGTCTCCGCTGTCACGTAAACGAAGGGGGCCGCTGGGATGTCGGGCCAGCCTGAAAATGCAAGGAGTCACTTGTAAGAATTTGGTGACAATGCTTGCCGTCACCCCTCGGCGTGACATTACTCACAGACTTAGGGAACAATTGAGAGCCAACTTGGGTATGGAACCAATCCCGGGCTATGGACCTTTGAAGGCCAGCCCATTTTCCACTGCGAAGGGCTGCGGCGTTGACGTGCCCAAGGGGTGTGCAATGCTGCTGGCTCCTGCCGGCAATCTGGAGGCGGCCAAACAGGCGTTTCAGGCAGGCGCGGACGCGGTGTACGTGGGACTAAAGGGCTGGAGCCGTGGCGGCGCGCGAGGCGAATTTGATCGTGAGCAGTTGCGGCAGTGCATCGAACTGGCTCACGCCCTCGGCAAGAAGGTGCAACTGGCGGCAAACATCATTCCCAAGCCGCCGGAGCGCCAACGGCTGCTGCAGCAACTGTCCGAATTGGCGGACTGGGGACTGCAGGCAGTGATCCTGAACGACGCCGGGTTTCTGTGCGAGGTCAGGCGGAAGCTGCCGGGATTGGCCATCACGGCCAGCATTGGCTGCGGTGGGCTGAATACCGACGACGCCCTTTTTTACCAGGACCTGGGCGCAACGGCGATTGTGCTGCCAGGCTATCTTGAGCCGGAGGAAATCGCGGCCATCAAGGCCAAGGCCTCGATTCAGGTCGAGATCATGCTGCACATGGTGCAGGAGTTCATTCAACTGGGGAAGTGCTGGATGCCAAGTTACGTACACTTCGCCGCGGCGGACCGGATCTTTCCTGCGCAACGCCTGGGCGGCAGCGTAAAGCGGGGCGGAGTGGGCACTTGCTTCCGCATCTGCCAGCAGCCGTGGATGCTGCTGAACGATGGAGTTGAGGCTGACCAGCGGTTGTTTCCCAGCCGCCAGATCAGCCGGGTGGCCGAACTGGCCGCCTTCCTCGATGCGGGGGTGGACGTAATTAAAATCCAGGGGCGCAGCCTTTCGGCGGAGATGGTGAGTGTTATCATCGGGATATACCGTTCGGCTGCGGATGCCTGGAAGTGCGGGCAAAAGGGCGAATGGGACCCACCTGCACTGCCGGCCATGTGGACTGTACAAGGACGTTGAATGGGCAGTTTCGAACTAAATACGACAATCTCTAACCTGCGCAGCTTGCTGGAATCGAACCTGAGCGCTTATGACGCGGTGTACCTGGGCAACATTTATTGCCGCCTCTTCGAGGACAATTTTCTGGAGCGCACGGATGACCTTAAGGAAGGCATCGCGCGGGTAAAGGACCAGGGCTTGCGGGCCTATGTGACCTCGTACGCTGCGCCGAGGAATGACGCGCTGCCCAAAGTGCAGATAGCGCTGGAGACCGCGGCTGCGGCCGGCGCCGACGCGATCGAGGTGCATAACCTCGGCGTGCTGCGTATGGTCCACGAGCAGTTTCCGGGCATGCCGGCACACGTCGGCGGATTTGCCAACGTGTACACGGACGCCGGGGCCGAGGTGCTGAAGGAGTATGGCGCGGTGCGCTTCACGCCAAACTACGAGATCAGCCTGGACGAAGTGGAATCCATCACGCGTGGCGCCGGCATACCGGCCGAGCTCCAGGTCCATGGCAAGATGCCGCTGGGCGTCTCCGATTACTGCTTCTTGCTGGAGTATGAGCAGCACTGGCCGGAGAAATGCCCGGTGCTATGCCAAAAACAGTTGTTCCTCAAACAGGGTGACTGGGCCATGCGGTCGGTGGGCAAGGGGGTGCTGAGCGGCAAGGATTTATGCATGCTCGAGCATCTGCCGGCCCTCATCGCGGCGGGACACACGGTGTTCCGGATCGAGGCGGCCTACGAGACACCCGCATACCGTCTTCAGATAGGACAGACCTATCGCGCCGCGCTGGAACGCGCCGTCGCCGGTGATGGAACAGTGGACGAGTCAGCGTGGCAGGCGATTCGCGAGCATACGGCGGTGGGATTGTGCAACGGTTTTTATTTCGGCCGCACCGGCAGCGAGTATGTCGGTAAACGCGTGGAAGCAGTCGCGGCCTGCAGTTAGTTCTCGCGTCTTTCGAGGTGTGTGATGGTTGAGTTGTTAGCACCGGCAGGAAACCTGGAGATGGTGAAGGCCGCCGTGGAAAACGGCGCCAATGCGATCTATGTCGGGGCACGCGGTTGGAGCCGGAGGCGCGATGCCTACGAGCTCTCCGATGAGCAATTGCATGAAGCCATCGCAATCGCCCACTCCGGCGGGGCCAAGCTGCGGGTCGCGGTCAACACCAATATGCAGTCGTGCGAGATCCCCGCACTGCTGGAGAAGATGGAGAAGTTCGTCGGCTGGGGTGTGGACGGAGCGATTATGACCGATGTGGGGGCCATGGCGCAGGTGCACCGCCGCTTCCCGAATCTGGTTCTCCACGCCAGCATTGGGGCCAACATTGTCAACAACCAGGACGTGAAGTTCTACCGCTCGATTGGGGTCTCACAAGTGGTAGCCGACACCAAGCTCACGTTCCGCGAACTGGCGGCGCGCCAGGCGGACCTGGATACGGGCATCGAAATTCTGATCCACGCCAACAACTGCTACACCTACCTGGGCAAGTGCTGGATGTCGCCCTATCACCGGTTGGAGCGCACCACCGACAACTTCGGCAAGGACTTGTTCCGCGGCAGCCCCAATCGCGGCGGCCTGGATTACCGCGTCTGCCTGGAACAGTGGGAACTGTTCGATGGCGAAGCGCTGCTGGAACCGCAAATCGCGCTCAAGAACGACGCCTTCTTTTACCTGGACGATATCCCGGCGCTCATTGATCTGGGCGTCCACTGCCTGAAGATCCAGGGGCGCGAGTATCCTGTGCCTTTGGTGGCGAGCATTGTGCGCTTTTACCGCGAGCTGATTGACGCGTGCCTCGCGAAGCTCGCGGATCAGCCTTTCGATCTTGACCCGTGGCGCTTACGGCTGGAAGCCATCCGGGCGGAGCGCGACAGCCGGCGCGGCAATATGACTCTAGTGCTGCTGAACGAGGCGCGCCAACCGGTGCCGCAACCGGCCTAAGGGATCGCGCAGCACAGGGAGATCACCGGCATTCGCTTTCCAACCGCCGTTATTCAGGGACCGTTGTTAGCCTTCATACTTCAATCAAAAGGAGACCTGCCATGTTTGTTCGTGTTGTGGAAGTCAAGACCAAGCCTGGAAAAGCCAGAGAGGTTTGCAGCGTGCTGCATGAGAAGGTGCTGTCTACGTTGAAAGTGCAGACAGGTTTTGTAGATGAAATCGTACTGGTGTCGGACGCGGAAGGCATCCTGGCGCAAAGCTTCTGGAAGACGAAGGAGGATGCTGAACGTTACAGCCATGAAGATTACGCCAAGGTCAGCGAATTGATTCAACATTTGGTGCACAGCAAGCCCAAGGTGCATGCCTTCGACGTCGAGACTTCCACCTGCCACAAGATCACGAAGGGCAAGGCGGTCTAAGGAGGCAATTCCGTTGGCCTCCTGAGTGACTTGGTGGATGGTTCAAGAATGGCCACATCGCGTCGCCAACAGGTAGCTTTCAAACCGGGCGCCAAGGGTCGCGATAGGTTTGGGGGCATGAGAACCATTTCTCCCATGCCGCTGCTGCACTTGGCTTCCGCACCTGTAGATGCATGACCAGGCAGGATCCGGGTGACCGGATCCTGTAACCGCTCACGGTACCCGACAAGACCCAGGCAAGTTCCTTGATCACCGACTGCCACGTCCATATTCAGCCGTTCGAACTCCTGCTGAACCCACCGGCCCTCGAGCTGATGAAAAAGCATCAGCCCGACTTCGATCGGGTCTTGGAGTTCATCCGCTCGCCCAAAGCCTTTCTGAAATACATGGACAAGGCCGGGCTAGACCGCGCAGTGCTGATCAACGCGACCGCGCCCGATGTCACCGGCTTTCCCGCTGGACTTAACGCCATGGCCGCAAACTATGCTAAGGCGAACCCCCGGCGGCTCCTCTCCTGTGGCAGCTTCCATCCGCGGTACTCTACCAACGCCATGGCGGACATCGATGAGATAGTCCGGTTGGGTTTGCGGCTGATCAAGATCCATCCCCCGCATCAGCTCTTCTACCCCAACGACTACCTCAAGGGTTTGAAAGAGCTGGAACTGTTGTATCGCGCAGCGCAGAGCAACGGCATCCCGATTATGTTTCACACCGGCACCTCAATCTTTCCGGGCGCCCGCAGCAAGTACGGGGACCCGATTCACATCGACGATGTAGCGGTCGATTTTCCGCACTTGAAGATTGTGCTTGCCCATGGAGGCCGGCCTCTCTGGATGAACACTGCCTTTTTCCTGGTACGCCGCCATGCCAATGTTTACTTGGACATCAGCAGCATCCCGCCGGTGCACCTGCTGCAGTACTTTCCTCGCCTGGAAGAGATCGCCCACAAAACGCTCTTCGGTAGCGACTGGCCAGGGCCAGGCGTGCACGACATCAAGGAAGCGCTCGACTCCTTCCGGGCGTTGCCATTGTCGGCGGAAAGCAAGCGGCTCATTCTCGGCCAAGTGGCGCTTACCCTCTGGCCGGATTGAGGGCAAGCCGGCTTTCGCCGCCGTTGTCGTTCTTGTAGTGGCGGACGGAGGCCATTTGGTCGCAACTCACCGACGAATGTGACAGCAATCACAGACTGGGCTCTCAGCCGCATAAGATAATCTGCCCCCAACTGACAGAGAGTTTGATTTTCAACGGATAGAGTCCGGCGGCAAATGCACGACTCGAAGCCGACGTGAATACGATTTCGAATGGAAGTGTCAGGCCCCGTTTGAAACTGCAAGCGTTTTATTAGCTTCCAACGGCCCTTCGCCCGAGATATAGTGGACAGCACGCGTTTTGGTGGCAACTCACCTACCACCGGTATTAGGAGGCCACACACATGGCAGCATCTCAAGACAAGGTCGCAGCTTGGCCGGCGATTCCCAAACTCAAACCCGAAGAGGTGTACGCCGGGCTGAGTGACCAAGCCAAGGAGTACCCGCTTTTCCTGGAGTCGATTACGCGCCAGGAACATAATTTCGAAAAACCGGAAGCGCTTTCCCGTCTTCGTGTGCTGGATTGCAGCACCCGCATGATGATTGGTCATTGGTGCTCCTCGCAACTGGCCGAGCTGGGCGCCGAGGTCATCCAAGTCGAGCCTCCGGGCGGTGACCCGCTGCGCCAGCTCACGCCCTTCGGCCGGCAAGAGTATATGTTCGAGGACAAGGAAACCGGGGAGAAAGTCGGCGGACAGTTTCTCCACGAGATGCGCAACAAATCCTCCATCACTTTGAACCTGGAAACCGAAGAAGGCCGGCAGATTCTCAAGGACCTCGCGGTCCACGCTGACGTGATCATCGAGAATGCACCGCCGGGACAGTGGGACGCGTGGGGCATCGGCTACCGCCAGTTGCGCGAAATTAATCCCCGGCTGATCTACTGTTGGGTAGGCCAGCGGGGACAGTGGGGCCCCCTCAAGGACCAACCGGGAATGCTGGATCCGGTGGCCCAGGCAGCCTGCGGATTTGTTCACGGTACCGGCGATCCGAAAGAGTTCGGAGGGCAACCCACGCGCTCGGCTCTGTGGATGGCCGACCACGTAGGCGGAAGTGCAGCGGCCATGGGCATCCTGGCGGCCCTCATCTATCGGGAAAACATTTCTGGCGAGGGCCAGTTTATCGAAGCTACGGCCGCCGAAGCCATCATCCGCATCCTCGATTACAGTTGGGCGTGGTACTCAATGGACGGCAGCATCCGTCCGCGCTACGGTAATTGGGACCTGGCCATCAACATTTACGCTGTGAACCCGTGCAAAGACGGCTACATGATGGTGGGAGGCGGCCACGACCGCTTGTGGTACCGCATCTGGCGTACCGTGGGGGACGAGCAGCCCAAGGTCGAAGAGGACATCCTCGGCGATCCCCACCTGCGCGAGGTGGCCGACCGGCTGGGTCACGATATGCAGGTCAAGACCTACACCATGCTGGGCGAGTGGCTGAAAGACAACTCGCGCAGTGAGGCCGAAGCCAAACTTGGCAAACAGCAAGTGGCGTCCGGGGGCGTCCTCTATGTCAACGAGGTGGCCGAATACCCGCACTTTAAATATCGCGGGCACGTGGCCGAGTACGACTCGCCACACTATGGGAAGATCCTCTACGGCACCACTCCCTACCTGCAACATAAGACTCCTGGGCGGCTGAAGTGGATGGGCCGTCCCACCGGCTACGACAACCAGGAAACATATCGCAGTCTGCTCGGCTTCACGCGTGACGATTTCGAGCGGCTGCAGAAGGCGCACGTCATTTGACGCAGGAGGAATGTGATGGCAACGCAACCCACTACCAAGCCCCAAGACTTTGAGGCGTTTTGCCGGGAGACCTTCAATCCCAAGAAAGAATTTGCGAAACCGGAAGTGCTGAAGGGCTACCGGGTGTTGTCCTGTACGCAGTATATTTTGGGCCCCTCCTGCGCATCCTATTTGGCCGAACTTGGCGCCGAAGTCATCAAGATCGAAGCGCCGCGGCGGGGCGAGGCCATGCGCCATACCACGCCTTTTAACGAGCCATTCCTGTATCCGCTTTCCAAGTGGGTACCGGAGCGCGGCACCGGACTAGGCTTTCTGGGCGCCAACCCGAACGAGTACTTCGTCTCGATCGATTTCCACCGCCCCGAAGGACAGGCGCTGGTGAAGAACCTGGCGGCCAAGTCGGATGTGTTCGTGGAGAATTACCGCCCCGGCACCTTCGACCGTTGGGGGATCGGATACCGCCAGTTGAAAGAGATAAATCCCCGGCTCATCTACTGCTGGCTGGGTGGTTTCGGGGGCTGGGGCCCGGGACGTGTCCGCGCCTCCTACGACATCCTCGGTCAATCCCAGGGCGGAAACTTTGGCATGACCGGTAAGCAGGAGTACCTCGGCGGCGCTCCCGCGAAGCACACCATCTGGCTGGCCGATTATTGGGGCGGCATGATGGGGGCGACCCAGATCCTGGCGGCGCTGTATTGGCGTGATCATGTCTCCGGCGAAGGCACGTTTACCGAGTATTCGCAGGTCCATGGTGTCACCCGCCAACTGGAGTATGCTTTGCCGCTCTACGGCAAGCACGGTATCACTCGTGAACGATGGGGCAACTGGGATACACAGCTTTGTGTGCACGGCATCATCAAGTGCGGCAAATCCTCCTATCCCGGCTCCGAGAATCCGCAAGAGATGGAAGAAGGTTATATCCTGATCAGCGCGTATGCGGACAAGGACTTTGCCCGCCTATGCAAGGCGATTGGCGACACCACGTTGGCTGGCAAGTACGCCAAGGCCGATATTCGCGTCAAGCCGGACGGCCAGATGGAGATTTATCCGGCCCTGGAGAAGTGGGCGGCCGACAAGACCAAGGAACAGGTAGCCGCCATCATGGATGCGAACAACATCATTAACCAGCCGGTGTGGAACGCGAAAGAAGTCGCCGAACATCCGCATTGGAATGAGCGGGGAGCGGTCCGCTGGCTGGATGACCCGACCTACGGTGAACTGTTGCACCAGGGGCCAGCGTACAAAATGTCGGCGACTCCGCCCCGGCTCAAATGGGCCCTGAAACCGGTGGGCGCCGATAACGATTACATCTTCGGCAAGCTTGCCGGACTGACGCCTGACGATATTAAACGGCTGGAAGACCAAGAGTGCATCTGACGGAGAAAAACTATGTTGCTCATATGCCCCAAGTGTGAGACCAAGAATTTCCTCGATCCCTATCCCTTCTGGAACTTCAAGGGGACGACTAAGTGCGCCGGCTGCAATGCGATCTGGCGCATCCAGACTTCGAGTGGAGTTAGCCTGGCCAAGCCTGAGGAGGCCAGCGGCACCGCCGACCTGTTGCCCGGCTTCGCGGAGCGGCAGGATTATTCCGCCATCTCTGGTCCGGGGCTGACCCGTCCAGCGCCGCGCGCTCGCAAGGACGCTGTTTGTAAGCCCATCCCAATGAAACGTAATGTGCGAGGCAAGATCATCGCTGGATATCCCCTGAAGAAGGAAGATCTGGTAGGCAGCAAAGCCAAATTCATGGTGGCGGGAGCCAGCTAAAGAAACTGGAGGCAACTATGGCCCATTACAACACTGAATGTCTATGCGTCCGCTGCAAGCATCTGAAACCGGCGCTTGATGCCAATATTCAGAAGGCCTATCTCGGCAAGTGCGTGAAACGCGAATGGCCGTTCACCCTGTCCATTACGCTGCAAGGCTGGACCGAGTGCGAGGTCTTCGAGGCCAGCGGCAGCACCTATGCACCACCCGAACCAGTCGCCGCCAAGGCCGCGGTTGCGGCCGCGAAGTCGACCGCTGCCAAGCAGGTGGAGTTCTACTACAGCTCCACCCAGAAGCCGGGCCAGACGTTTCCCTGCGACATCAAGCGGGCCCTCGAATTGGTAAAGCAGCTACAAGCTGCGGGCATGACCTGCAAGACGATCGACGTCGACGGGATGAAGGACCGCTTTCCCACCTATCACAAGTCGGTCACCGGCCCGGATGCGAGCGTACGCCCGGTCTTCGGCTTTAAAGGAGCGCTGGTCGAGGACTTCGGGACGACCGTTCCCGCGCTGCTTATCTTCGAAGGCGACCGCTATCCCGTCATGGCATTCCCCCGGACCGATGCCAAGCGCGGTACGATCCGCGTGGAGCAGGCTCTGGAGGATCTGATCGCGGAGACGAAGACTCACCCCCAAGTAGCCACGACAGCGGGATAAAAGGAGTATCCAAAAATGGCCGAATATCTACCCCCACGCGAGTTGTGGCCGAAGCGTGTTTATACGTTGCCAGAATTCGCGGCCTATGCGGAAAAATTCAACCCCACGGAAGAGCTGCTGGGTAAGGCCGTCGCTGCTGGACGGGGCGACCGCACCGCTGTGCTTTTCGAAGACCAGCGGCTGACCTACAATCAGCTCCTTACGCAAGCCAACAAGTTGGCCAGCGCACTGCGGGACTTGGGAGTGAGCGCTGGCGACCGCGTCATTCTACGCACCCCGAACATACCTCCCGCCCTGGTCACGAACTTCGCAATCCTTAAGCTGGGAGCGGTTTGCACTCCGACCTCGCCGCTGTTCTCGCGTGCCGAGATCGCGCACGTCGCCAACGACTCTGAAGCGGTGGCCATCATCGTCAGTGCGGCGCTCCTGGGGGAAGTGGAAGCGGCGCGCGACAGCTTGCAGACGGTCAAGCACATTATTGTCATTGGCGGCGATGCTGCCGAGATGAAGGCCAAGGGATTCCTCGCCTATGGCGAGCTGTTGCAGTCCGGTACCACAGAGGTCGATCCGGTGCTCCGCAAACGCGAGGACGTTGGTCTGCTCCTCTATACGTCGGGCACAACCGGACGACCGAAAGGGACCGTGCACTTCGTGGAGGAACTGCTGATTATTCCGGACGGGTTCGGTAAGTACGGGTGGCAGGTCACGGAGAACGACGTCATTGGTGGATCGGCCCCCCTAGCTTTCGGCGCGGGCTACTCCAGTTACGCGACTATTCCTTTCCGTTTCGGTGCGGCCGCCTCGCTGATCGCCAGGTTCGAACCGGAAAAGATGTTCGACACCATACAGAAACATCACATCTCAATCCTGACTCTGGCCCCCACCGCCTACCGCAAGATGTTGCAGGTGCCGGACGTGGGAAAGAGATTTGATCTCAGCAGCCTGCGGGTCTGCACCGGAGGCGGCGAGAGCCTGACCGCCCCGACCTATCATGCCTGGAAGGAGAAATTCGGCCTGGAGATCTTCGAAGGGCTGGGCACCACGGAGATGATGTATGTTTTCGCCTCCAACGTGGTCAGCCGCAAGGCCAAGCCGGGCTCTTTCGGGCAAGCCGTGCCTGGTTACGAGCTGAAGGTCATCGATGAGGACAACAAGGACGCCAAGCCCGGGACGATCGGCCATTTTGTGGCCATCGGGCCAACCGGCACGGTCTATTGGCGCGATCCCGATAAACAGCGCCATGCCATCACTCCCGAGGGCTGGAATCGGGCCGGCGACTTCGTGCATGCCGATGAGGACGGCTACTTCTGGTTCGTGTCGCGGCAGGACGATATCATCAAGAGTTCGGGTTACCGCATCGGACCGGAGGAGATTGAGGTCACCCTGGCCACTCATCCTGCGGTCGTCGATGTCGCGGTCATCGGAGTGCCGGACGAGGTGCGCGGCCAAATTGCCAAAGCCTTCGTCGTGCTGCGGCCGGGAGAATCCGCCAGCCAAGACGAGTTGATCGCCTTCTGCAAGGGCAAGATTGCAACCTACAAGCTGCCCCGCGAAGTCGTGATCGTGGACGAACTCCCACGTACGCCCACGGGTAAGCTGCTCCGCCGCGTGCTAAGGCAGAAGGAACCCGTGGCTCAGTAGCTGACGGTAAGGACTGAAACAGGCTGAGCATCCAGAAAGCGCGCTGGGCAAGAGCCGGTCCCTCGCTTCCGGTGCCGGGGCGCGCCGCTAACATTTCGTGACATTCCAGCCCTTTGGCTACAGACCGGTGTCGGCCCTCGGCTCACGTGGGCATCTCCTGCCAGCATCCGCGTTCTCCGCAAGTTTCTTTACTTCACTGCCTGGAAACGGCTATAAAACTGTATTCTGGGATTATTCATGGAGTTGTCAATGAACGACCTTTCTACTCACCAATGGCTCTGCGAAAGCATTGTGGAACAGATCCCACTCGCCATCATTTTTGGCGATCGGGAGGGCATTGTGCGGCTGTGGAATGCTGGCGCGGCAGCAATGTTTGGTTGGAGTGCTGACGAGGCACTCGGCAAGTCCATGGACATGATCATCCCGGAGAAGCACCGGGCGCGTCACTGGGAGGGCTACTTCCATGTTATGGAAACCGGGCTCACCAAGTACGGCCAGAACGTGCTCGCCGTTCCCGCACTCACCAAAGACGGCCGACGGATCTCTGTCGAGTTCAACATCGCGTTGCTCAAGGCTGCCGACGGGCAGATCCTGGGGGCAGCCGCCAGCATTCAGGATGTGACCGCGCGCTGGGAGCGGGACAAGGCCCTCCGCGCGCGCCTGGCTGAACTGGAAGCCAAGCTAAAGCCCGCCCGCGTCCCGGCTGAGGACAAGGCCTAGGCCGGGGACCAACCGGATGACGGTATTGCGCGGATTCCTATTGCATTCCACGCTTCTGTGATGGGCTGCTTGGGGCGCTGGCACAGGAGTTCGGTACAACTGCACTTTGGAATTCATACGGCATCTGGGATTCGAGAAGTAGTAGAGCAGACCTAAGGAGGACATTCGATGAACCTGGAGCGCATCACAACATTATCTGCCACAGACGGCCATAACATCCCTGCCTACCTGCTTACGCCGGACCCGGCGCGTGGCGGTGTCGCGCTTATCCCACCCTACGGCAGTACCAAGGAGCACATGCTGGGTATCGCCGCCGCCCTGGGAGAGGTTGGCCTGGCGGCACTTTCCATCGACCTCTGTGGGCACGGGGAAAATCGCACCGCCATCGGTCCGGTGATGCGCGACGAAGTTGACGCCGCAGTCAGCTACATGCGCCGCTTCGGTCGTACGGCGGCTCTGGGCATCAGCTTGGGCGGCCGGCTGGCGCTGATGTCTTCGGCCGATTTTATGGTGGCCATATCGCCTTCGGTGGTTGCGGCAATCTCACCCCAAGGCAAGTGGATGTTCGAGAATTTCCCCAGCCCCGCCGTGCGCGAGCCCTATTCAGGATATGTGATTGAATTGCTCGACCTCCTCGGGCCCGTCGCCTCCCACGATCGTCCTGCTCTGCTGCTCTACGCTGAGCGTGACATCCCGGCCATTCTCGAGGGCGCAGCCGGACTGAAGGCGGCCTTGCCGAAGAGCGATTTGCGCTATGTCACCACCGATTTGCGTCCGGACATTAAGCATGACAACGGACTGATCCGCTATTTGCCGCGATGGTTCAACCACGGCGAACTTAAGTTCAACTACGAGGTGCTGGCCGTCACCGCGGGTTGGCTGGCCGAACGCTGCGGCAAGGCCCAAAACGCATAGGCGCGCATCCCTTTGGCGCACGACAGCAGGGGAGAGAGAAGGAGCGAAACGATGCAGTGGGAATATTATGATCGGATGGTGGTATTCAGCGAGAGCGAAGAGGGGATGGTCAGTGGTTTGGATGAGTGGATCAACGGCGCCGGCGCGGACGGATGGGAGCTGGTAAGCTCGGTTCCATTGATCGCACCCAACAAGGATGGCGTCGCCTACGGCACCATCGGCATCCATATGGTGTTCAAGCGGCCCCACGAAGCACCCGCCGAAGCGTGAGTGGTTATGTCTGAGTTGCGAGGACGAGCGCTGATCGAGCACCGCTTCGGAAAGCTGGGCAGCGGCCAGGACTGCGTTGTCATCGGGGACGCCGAATACGACATCCCGACCCTGCTCGCGCGCATGGATCTTGCCTTCGAAGATAGCTGGCCAGTCGACGTCCAGGTGGTCTCGGAAGGACACTTCTGCGTCCGCTACTACGACGGGCAGGACCAGCGAATCGTGGCCCACGAGTTCAACGCCAGCTTCGCTTTCATCGCTGAAACACGGGGGCACATTGCGGAGTGGATTGGGGAGGACGCGTATTACCAATGGTCCCGAAGTGCGGCGTACCGTTGCCCGCTGGTTCCCGGCGATGACTTCTGAGCTCGGACGGGGAAAGGCTCTTTTGTTAAGAGCATTGCTTTTGAAGGGGCGCACCTTTAGAGCCTGCCCTGAGCTTGTCGAAGGGTGCGCCGTTGTAAACCTTTTATTTTTGTCATTCCGAGGGGCTTCAGCCCCGAGGAATCTGCGGTTTCTTTCATCGCAACAACTTTTTCCGCAGCCTGTGAAAGGCGTGCTCCACCCATCGCCGATACCCCGTTTATGAACAAGTTGCGAGACCGGGATGTAATCGAGGGCCGCTTTGGACCCCTGGGGAGCGGCGCCCAGAGCCTTGTTATCCGGGGAGCGATCTATTCGCTCTCGCAATTGCTGGCACAAATCGGCGCGGAGTTCGACGATAGCCAGCCGATTGACGCACTGGCGCTGGCGGAAGGACGCTACGTGCTGCGCTATCTCGACGGACAGGACCAGCGCGTGGTCGCCTGTGAATTCGACGCCGACTTCCGATTGCTCCGCGAGACGCGAGCTGACATCGCCGAGTGGGAAGGCGACGGCTCCGACTTCGCCTGCTACAGCGGACACTAGTATCTAGTTGCATAAGTTAGCGTACTGCGTATACTGTGCCCATGAAGGCACACACGGTTACGCTGACACCGGAAGAGCAGGCTCATCTGCAAGCTGTAGCGCGCCGGCCCACCAGCGCCAAGC
>Ga0208034_1001190_pt1 | contig 16664 bp, 31 predicted proteins | sample June2015DPH_8_10_FD_184699 | JGI IMG/M metagenome (GOLD analysis project Ga0208034, IMG submission 184699) | Peatland microbial communities from SPRUCE experiment site at the Marcell Experimental Forest, Minnesota, USA - June2015DPH_8_100... | ecosystem: Environmental > Terrestrial > Soil >...
GCGCAGATTACCAGAGTCCACTTCCACATATCTATGCTCCTTGAATGACTGCGATTGCGATTGCCCGATCTGCTGGGGTACTCCTGAGCTTCTTCTGAGCACGCGCCACGAGGTCTTCTGTGGGAATTTGATACTCCCCACGCCTAAAAAGGCGGGGGATTCTCGAACTACACCGCCATTGTTGCAGCGATGTTGGCGTTCGATGGCTCCATCCGAGCCAAAATAACCTCTGCCGCTGCGGTATCCCTGTGTGTTGTATAGCCACACTCAAGGCATTCGTGTTGACGTTGACCGAGCGACTTCTTTTTTCTCGTACCGCAAGCGGGACATGTTTGACTTGTGTATGCACAAGATACCCCAACGATTTTCCTGCCAGCATCTGCCGCTTTGTAGGAAAGGAAGTTGAAGAATGTTGACCAACTTGCATCATGAACTTGTTTGCTCAGAATTCCCTGAGCCAAACCTTTTACATTGAGATTCTCAACTACGATAACTCCGAACTTCTGCACCAATGCCGTCGTAGTTTTATGTAGAAAATTTTGACGACGATTTGCAATTCGTTCGTGGGCTTTCCGCAGTAGGACTACCGCCTTGCGTCTGCGGTTGCTTCCCTTCTTACGACGGGCTACCCTGCGCTGTGCCCTGCGAAGTTCCGCTTGACCACATTGATAGAACCGTGGATTAGGAATCATCGTTCCGTCTGAAAGGGCTGCAAAGTTTTCGATACCAACATCTATGCCAATTGCTTCCTCATTGGTAGGCAGGAAAGTAGGCTCATACTCAAAAGTTAATGTACAGAACCATCCTGAGACCGACCGTTTGACGGTGCAAGTTTTGACAATCGCACCATCTGGAAGTTCTCGACTCAACCGAACTTTGACATTCCCAATCTTCGACAAACTGAGCACACTACCATTGAGCGAGAATCCAGTGTTGTTGAACTGAAAACTGTCGTACCTGTCCTTGCCCTTAAAGCGCGGGAAGCCAGCCTTGCCCCCCTCCTTACAGCGGCGAAAGAAGTTCTCGAATGAGCGATTAAGTTTCTTGATGACATTCTGTAGGACGTGAGCGTGGACAGTCTTGTACTCTGGGAACTCAGATTTGAGAGCAGTGACCTGTCGCATTTGCTCAAATTGTCCTACACGCTGCATCTTCCGTTGTTCAAGTCCCATGTTGTACAATTCACGGCAAACGTCGAGCGTGGAGTTGAGCAACACTTTCTGCTTGCGGTTAGGTTCTAACTTGTACTTGAAAGTCTTGATAAGCATTGCTCCTCCTTCCTATACGTCCTTCTGTTGTTCGACGTATTGTTTTATGACTTGTAGTGGCGCACCGCCAACCGTGCTGACAAAGTACGAGTTCGTCCACAACGTAGGTAGTCGAGACTTGAGCGATGGGAACTCTTTCCGCAGACTGTGCGATGAGATTCCCTTGAGGTACTTGACCAGCCGATGTATCCCGAACTGTGGGTCTACCTCGACCAACAGGTGTACGTGGTCTGGCATAATCTCCAACGCAATGACTTCCGCTCGGAACCTCAAGCAGGTTTCGATGATGAGATGCCGAAGCCTGAACTCGACTTTATCCACCAGAACCGACCGCCGATACTTCGGACACCAGACAACGTGGTATTTGCTCGAATAGACCACGTTGTTGTTCGACTTGTAGTTTTTAAGGTCCATTCTTAGACTATACCACAGCCAGCAGTATAATGCAAGCATAAAAACCAGCCTTCGCTATCCCCATGCCTAAAAGGCAGGGGCTTGCGCTCGGCAAAATCTGGTCAAAGAAGCGTTTGTCTTTGAGAATCAGCGGAGCTAGTCCCGGCTTCAATCTCAGGGGTATATCCGCCATTGTCGGTGCGCTGCAGAACTTCTTGATCAAGGTTTTCAATTCCATGTCCATGTTCTCTCCTTCAGTTGTAGGTTAAGAGTGACATAAGCCACCAGACCCCGAGGATGAACAATCCAACAATGACCAGCGGCGTCAGTGGGCTCATTGCACCTCCGCGTATTTCATGCAGTTTTCGGTGCCGTCTTTGTACGTTATGGTTTCCACGCACACTTGCTTGGCAGGGCGCACTACAGTGAGTATACTCGCTACCGGCTTAGGTTCTCCCAAGCAGTCCTCAAGGGTAACCCCAGCCTTTTTAGCCTTCTTGGTATTGATCAAGATTTTGCACGATGCGAGCGTCTGGGGTCCAGAGAAGGACCGTGCCAGCTCTCTGTCATCGCAGCCTTGGTCAACTTTGCCGCTGCCAAAACTGCCACCAATCATCCCAACCTGTGCGGCAGCGCCTGTACCCTTGAAACAAGGCACTGTGGGCAGAATCGGAGGTGTGATTGCGGAAGCGGCTACTCGGGTGCTCATGTTCGTGTTGTTTGCACCGTTGCCGTTTCCAGTTGCACTTGCTGAACTGCTGGCTGTACCACCTTGTCCCGTTGCCGTAGCGTTTCCGCCCTGCGCTGTGGCGTTGCCACCCTGCGCAGTCTGCGTCTGATTTTGGGACTGCTGTTGCTTCTGCGAATTGCTCAGACTATTGTTGAGCGTATTCGTGCTGTTGACTGAGCTGTTCGATGTGCTATTCGCCACGGAATTTGCGGTGTTTGTATTCGTATTCACCGCACTGTTGCTGGTGCTTGTGGGCGTAGGCGTTGGAGTGGGTGTTGGGGTGGGAGTGGGCTTAGGATTTTTACAAGCCCAGACCGCCGTGGAAAGAAGCAGTGTGGCTAACAGAAGACGAAGCGTTTTCATTTACTCTCCTTTTTGATTTTCTTGGATTTCTCTTCGGGCTTCACGAACCGCTTGCCATCGAAGACCTTACCCTGCGACTCTTGGTAGCAATTATAGCATAGGCCAGAGGTCGTGTGATAAACTTCAAACTTGTCACAATTTTCGCACTTCATGAGAACGCCGCTTTCTTTAGAGCCATTAAAACTTGCTTTGCCTTCTCAAGGGTACGGCACCAACAAACCTCATTGTCTCCATCCCAAATTGCGAATCGTAGATTGCCTTTGGAATGTTGGTAAACTTTCCAACCCCATATATCTTTTAGCATTCATGAGAACTTCACCTCTCCATCGGCTCCTCCACCTTCACCCACATGATCACATGCGATGAACAGTTGATAGTTATGCACAAGATCATGACACAGTTGACATAGGCAGATCAGGTTCCACGTTACGTCCAAACCCATCTCTGATCTGAATATGATATGATGAACGTGAAGGTTGTCACGCATGCCACAGTTACGACAGCGCCACCCATCACGATCTAGAACCACCCTGCAGATGGCCTTATACTCCTCAGGCGGTAGGCGTAGGCTCATTCAATACTCCAAGACGCACATACTCAGCATCTCTCTCAGGGCCTGCAGGCATATTGTTGGCTTGTCTTAGATTGTTGCAGAGGGTAGACTCGTCTTCTTCCAATGATGGTGTATATGTTTGTTCGCTTAACCGAATATCACTAATATGTACCAACTTCGGTTTGGTCTCTGTTGTTTCTGCCCATTCCACAAGTGAGTCTGGACACAACGCTAAGGTGTGCGAGAATCGCCCGCGTAGGTCTTTTCCCTTCACATAATCCAGAGCGTTCGTGAGCGCTCCCATGGCATGAAGATCACGCAAGGTGGGTGTTTGGTCAAACACGACCATCTGAGCATCTCTCAAAATCTTCATAGCCTCAGCGCTGCCGTCCAGCAATCCTACAGTGTTTGTTAAAGGAGAATAAGAGGAGTGATTGTTTCGATCCCCGAAGCTACTCTTATAAGTTTTTCTTGCCAACCACGTTGTCCAGTGTTCAGGCTCTTGCTTCATAGGCGAACTCCTTATGGAATTGAATTGCGGCCTTCTCCTTTTGAAATTGGTGGGCACCTCCGGGTTTGAACCGGCTCTCTTCATAGGTTAATAGCTAGGTACTCGTCATGACATTTCCCTAGTGTTCAATTAGTCAAAGACTCTATGAAGCGCATACCCTCGCTTGCGGCGAAGTTTCCACAGTAGCGTGTGCCCGTAAAAATTAGATCGTGATCTTAGGTTCAGCAGGTAGAACCTCTCCTTGAGGTGCCGGTTGAATCTCCGTCACCATATTTGCAGTCTGTTCTTCTTCGTTTGGTTGTGCTATTTGAACGCGTGAGGCTACGATGTCGAGATACAACTGGCCGAACTCGGCTTTATCCTCAGGGCTCATGAGTTTGAAGTCATCGAACCTCATGATGTACGGCCCACCATCGCGGCTGCTTGCCGAGATGTTGAAGCTGATGTCGAAGATGTTAGGCAACGGCACCGGGGGCTTCTTTGTAGAACCTTCAGGCACAACGAAGCCCGGGGTATCGACAAAGCGATTCTCGGCCTGTACGTACGTATAACCCAGCGCCTTATTCTCGGCTCGTACGTTTGCGAACAGCTTGTTGAGTATGCCGGACATCTGCTGCTCCATCGCCTGCTTGAACGGCAGATAGCTTGTGCCCTTCACGTTCAGGTAATATGGAGTCTGTGTCGTGCGGTCAGCAATCAGTAGATGCCAATACGCGCCACAGGGCGGGAGGTCCTTGGGGTCCTTCGTCTTGCGCCACTTTTCCCAATTGATGTCTCCCTTGGGGCACGTACGGCAGTACCGCGCAGGAGGATTAGCCGCGTGCGGGTGCGGTTCGATGCCGTCGATAGAAAAGCACTGCTTGCTCCCCTTGCTGAAGTCGGCACCTTCAAACCACTCACGCTGCGGCTGCGGAACCGCGAGCAGCACGACACGAATCTTCGTGCCCAAATGTTCGTTCGTTGAAACACATCGGAATTGCCCATAGATCACGTTTTCTTGGCGAGATGATTTATGAACCAATTCAATGAGCATTGGGCGGGCCTTGAAGAGACCCACGCCTAATCCTACGCCGCCAACTTGCAGAGCGGTATTTTGTTGCTGCGGTACCAGTGCTTCACTCATCTTTTTTCTTCTCCTTGGGTCTCTCGATTGCTGTTGGTAATTCGCAGGCGACCTTTTGGCCGTCCGGCGTAAATCCTATTGCATAAATGTAAGGACTGTCGCTGCGTTTGACGAACACGATCTCACTCTTCTGATCAAGTTCTAGCAAGTCCTTTATCACTTCACACACCATGGCCATGCTCAGCCCTCCTCAGGAACCACAAGTATCTTACGTTCTACTCGGGCTTCCTCAAGTATGCCACGGACTTGCTCAGTCCTCTCGGGATAATCTTCCACAGGCGATACCAAGTCGCTACGGTTATCCTTGGACATCCTAGTTTCTTCCTCTCTTCCAACACTAACTTCCTTACTCCCCATAGCAGCCGCAGGTCGTACGGTATCCAGAACAGTCTTCGTAGAAATTTTAGCACTCTTTGCCTCCTCACGGGCTTTCTTTGCATCGGCCTTGATGCGTTCTTTCTCAGCCGCGCGGTCCAGCTTAAGCTGTGCCTTCTCTTGGGCACGCTTGGCTTTAGCCTCGGCTTTATCTAGGGCCTTCTGCTCAACCCTTTGTTGTTTTTTGATCTCTCGGACTCCCTTCTTCTGCAGAGCCATTCGTTCTTTGACAGCCTCATGTAGTTTCAGCAGGTTCAAACATGCCAAGAAGCTTTCTAAGTCTTTTTCGAAGGTATTGCTAGGCAGGAACCAAGGAGCAAACTTACCGGCTTCTTCTCCGTCTTTCCCCAACCTTAATACCCAGCGATCCACAATTACTCCGGGCTTGTTGATGGCGTCTTCAATCATTAGTCTTCGCCTTTCTTTGGCAATCTGCGATGGCAAAGACCCTTTGCGCTAGCTTTGTAGGCTCTCCAGACAATGTTACGAGCAGCGTCTTTCTTAGCATTACGTTTTCCCCACTCTTTTCTGTAGCACCCACAACTTGTAGTTATGCCCCTACGTAGAGATGAGCCGTTTACCTTATTTTTTGCTCCGCAGTCACACTGGCACAACCAAATAATGCTTGCAAATTGTCTTTTTTTAGTCTTGGCTATAACGACGAGACGCCCAAACCTTTTACCTAGTAAATCAATCGTGGTGGTCGCTTTCATTTTTGAACTCCTCCAGCAATGCTCCGAGGTAAGCAGCGCTTTGCAGGCAATACTCGGGATGCAAGTCATTACCCGATTTCCAGTCAATCAGCGCTAGGTGCTCTTTATAGTGCTCTGGGCAGCAACTTTTGTCTTCGCAGGAATCAACCCACGCGAGCCCATCAGCCGTCCCTGCATACGCATATTTCTTTGAGTAGATTTTTCTTTCCGTGCCCACCCAACGTACGTGATGCGCCCGCATCCATGCGAAGCCTGCCTCGGCAGCAGCCTTGGCTTTCTCATCTGTCGGTACCTCACGCAGTTCTTGAACTATGCCTTGCGTGTGGTCAATTGCGTGTTGGATGGAGACCTCTAGGCACCTGTGCGCCAAATGCCCGATGTCGCCCGCATCTTCCAGAAGCTCTTTATGGGTATTCTTGGCTTCCATCACCAGCGCAGTGAAGTCAGTCAAGGTGATAGGGGCGAGCATTATTTCTTTGAATTCATTCTGCACATCGGACAGTGGGATCGTACGCAGAATTTTCTCTGCGCACTTCTTGGACGCCCAAGGTACCAGCGCGGGTGACCTGTCGATGATCTGCAGTACCGTGGTTACACCGTACTGCTCGATCAGATTGCCCAACTCGGGGTCTACCAAGTAGTACTTGTGATCTGCTACGTTGAACCTGAGTTCCACAGTGTGGTTGTAGAACCAGTAGGACTCTGTGAGCGTCGTGAACCTGTCAAGGAACATGCCGAGTGCATTTGGCGCACCGGCGAGCAGTGGGTCGGAGGACGCGTCTTCCACTGAGATGAAACTGTTCATGGTTCCCATCTACTTCTTTTCACAACTACGCGGTAATACAACGGATCATTGCTGTTTTCCCACTTGCGGTTTGCTCTGGCTGCAACTCTGTCGGCAGTCTTCTTGGAGGTGTAGACTTTATCGTGACTTAAGGACCGCGCCCACAACAAGCCTTCTGCTCGGAACTGAATTATGTATTGCATGTTCTCTCCTTCCATTGTTGGAGGCTGTACTGCATGTCCATGGCTCCCTGCATATCCACGCGCTGCTTGGCGATCACGTCGCTAGTTTCAAAATCGGGACTTAAGCAGTAGCGCTGCGTACGTAGGAACGGCATGTCTTCTTCCGCATAAGCACTGTGCAACAAGCGCTCTAAAGCTTTTGTGTCCTCTTCGGAAGGATAAGGATAATTCATCGGCTTCTGGGTCTCCTATTGTTAGCTTGCTCTTTTCGTGTAGCCCATTTGCAATTGCTGGGGCAATATCCACGGCTGTTGTTTATGCGTTCCAGCGTGTAATTACTTGCAGGCTTTACTCCCATGTCTGAAAAGAAGTTCTCGAAAGAATATAGCCAGCGCTTGCACACACCAATGCCTCTCCCTCCGTAGTACTGATACCTATTGTTCTTGGGGTTGAGACAACGCTGTCGCATAGTACACCAAGTTGAAAATTCAGATGTCTGGGTGAGACGTGTTGATTGCCCGTGTTTAGTGTTTCGTTTTATCACCATCTCTTTGTTTAGGCATCCACAACTTTTGGTTAAGCCTCGAACAAGGCTGGTGCCAAGCACTTCCTTCTCACCACCGCATATACATCTGCACAGAAACTTTGCGTGTTTACCTTCAGTACTTGCATAGTGAAGCACTTGAAGTCTTCCAAAAACTTCACCTTCAAGGCACAGTCTCATGCGCATGCGCACCTCGCTGTGTAGTCATCCCAGTAGTCCGGGTCTTTCAAGCCACTGATGCTTTCTTCGAAGGGTACCTGCGGAGCGGGCTCATAGAACTTCTCACCCACCACCTCAGCCGCTGTACTCCTACGTATCACATTGCCCTTCACAACTTCCCCAGGAAGAAGTTCAATAACAGGAGAGTCGAGCCCGAAGGATGCACGTACGCGCTGCTGCATTTCGTCTATCGCTCTCAGTTCAATAGCCAGAGGATTCACGGCACGAATGGGACTGCCATAGAATTCCCCTACCACTTCTTGCATATCCTCACTGTGCATCACCAAATTGTCAGCTCCTTCCTTGTTGTGGTTTATAAAAGCATGCCATTTGTGCTGCGCAACACGGCGATAGTCTTTGTCGCTGACCAGCGCCGTGTATCCTCGGGTGAGCCTTATTTTACGCATTTCTTTTTCTCATCTCAGACAACTCTTGTTGCGCTGTAAATGGGACAGAAAATTGTACGACTACCCAACTTCCAAACCAGTTGGCCACATCTGCGGCGGCTTTGCGTAGCCGCTCTCTGTCTTCAGTTCTGAGTTTCCTCTGTTTTCCCAGAGCCTTTATCTCTTCACGCATGGGATTACGTTCAGAAACCATAGTCTCAAGCCTGCCTATGAGAGACTCCACATCCCTACGGATGGGGGCATAAGCGTCTTGAATACGTTGTTGGCTTTCCCACGCCTTCTTCTGGGCGATCTTCTCATCTAGCTCAGCCATGCGCTTCTTGTTCAGCTCCTCCTTGGCTTTGGCGCGCTCGTCAGCTTCTTTGCGCTTCGCAGCCAGCTCATCAGCCTTGCGGTTGTTCTCCTCGCGCCGTGCATCGGCTTCTTTCTTGAGCAGGGCCTTGTGTTTCTCTTCGGCTTCCTTCTCATCAGCCTTGGCTTTAGCCTGAGCTGCAAGCTGCTTCTCCCTCAGCTCGTTCAGCTCTGCTTGGGTTTTCCCCCGGCGCTCCTGCACAGCCTCAGTACGCTGCTTAAGATCAGATGTGATGTCAAACAACTTTCTCGCAGAGATGGGCTGCTTGTCTTTCATCAGCACAGAATTGTCAATGGCACCTAACTCCTTCAGGTGCAAGAAGTTAAGAGCAGCCATTATCACCGTGTCTGCGCCTCCTCTGTCCCGGTTGTACGTTCTTCCTAAGAATTCGGCAACTAGACTGGCTGTGTAGGGGTATCTGCTCGCATCTGCGGGCACTTCCTTTCCTGCAACATACGAGGGTGCATAGCGCACAGTGTCTTTGCGTGCCTTGACATCCACACTAAACGGAGGAATGGTGCCGTCTGCAAGCGCTGCCACTACAGCCTTCACAGACTCAATCATGGAAGCTGGGCTGGAAGCATAGACTTCCCTATTCTCGTTGTCCATGATTTGAATCATCAGAGCATCGCTCAGGTTTTTCACAATGAAGTCAGCGCTCTCCAAGCCTGCTTCAATCGCAGCGGCTACGCGATGATGTCCATATGCGAGTTGGTAATCACCATTCTTTGCTTTTCTACAAAGTACGTTATCCCAAAAGCCCGTAGTGTTAATGGAGGCCACCAGTTCTGCAATTTTGTCTTTAAGTAGAGGGTTGCTTTTTAAATCACGGTACGGATTTGGTTTCACATCTTTGAATCTCAGCTTCATTGTCTCTCCTAGAGAATATGAGGCATCGCCTCTATAGCTGCTTTTCTTACCCGTAGTGCTTCTTGTTTGGTTTTGAAGTATCCCAAAGGCGTCCCTCTTCCAAGAGAAACTTTCCATCGGTTACAACTTTTGATAAAGCTTATACCTTTTAGGGGTCTCTTTTTCACAGAGAATTGAGTATTGCCTTTTCTGCTGCGCCACTCTAACTTTATGGCTCGGCAGTCGCTTTGGCACCCAACATGGTTGACTTCAGGTAGATTCAGAGGATTTGGAATGAAAGCAATTGCCACCATCCGATGCAGAAGTCTCTGCACATCTCTGCCAGCGTCTCTTAAATGCACAATCAAATACCCTCCCTGCTGAGGATGAGCTTTGATAACGGCACCAACTATGGCCCCTTTGCCTTTCCCAATGCGCCGTACGCGCCCGAGGTCACTGACTTCATAAACTCCTTCGAAGTCCTTAACTGGTTTCCAATTCTCCATGGTTTGCCTCTTCGATTATGGTAATAGTCGCCTTGATACTATGGTAACGCTTACCTCGGTTCTGCTTAATCACGTCTCCAAAGGCGCGGGAAATCGCAGCTTTGGCTGTGCTTGCCCTGCCGTGCCCTGTGCGGTAGATCGCCCCACCCTTCAATTCGGGGAACATGGCTTCAACTGTGACCAATTTCATGTTTTGTGCCTCCTACGCAGTGGGTGATTATACAAGTATTATACTACAGGTCAGGCGTTTCGTCAAGGTCCGAGATGATCTCAAAATCGGACCTACGATCTGTCAAGTCCACCACAGGTTCAGGCTCGGGTTCCCCCGAAAGGGGCGTAGCAGCTCCGGCTCGGCGCGTCCAGCGCTTTGTCTCGGGGCTGCTACGTTGCAGGTGGCCGTCTATAATCACGTAATGGTTAGCCATTGCAAAAGTCCGTCAGAAGAATCTCTGCCTCCCCTTTGGCCTCTACCTCGATGCAGCGCGTAGAAGGTTCTAGCCAAATGTCATAACCTTCATCGCCGTGCTTTTCTGCAACCATGGTTCGAGCTTGCATTTCGTTTTCAGCTCTCACGAGTGCACCGTTCAACTCATCCCAGCCATCGTTTTCTCGTTGTACTAGCCACAGTTTCATTTTCATTTTCCCTCCATTTCGTCTATTGTCTTTATGCAGCCCACGGAGAAGCCTAAGCCTTCCGTATGGCCGTATGCTTTGGTAGGTTTGAACGTGGTGTTGACTCCCGTACGCAGTCGAGCCACGGTTTCATCAACAGGGATACCCAGACAGAGGTAAGAGCTGGCGATCTCTCGCAGGTGCGCGAGGGCCATGCCTTCTGTCTTGGACACCAAGTAGTCCAACTTCGGGTGAGCATCATCGCGGAGAATCTTTTGGAAGTACCCACGACGGGTGATTTCGGATGGCACGTCCATACCGATGACCAGATCAAAACGTCCCGGTCTCTTTATAAAGCGGTCTGCTAACTGTTCGGGATAGTTGGTCGTAGCGATGTGCACCACGCCACTCACCTGATCTTGCCCGTCGAGCATAGACAGGGCGTGCTGCTCTTGCTCCTTGTGCTCTCCGCTCAAGAGTGTGTCCATGTCCTCGATCAATGTCATGATTCTGCGCTTAGGCTCTACCTGCCGAATCACGCGCAGAGCAGCCGAGGCTTGGCTAAATTCAGTGACGTTGATGACGATGCCACCCTTTTCCAGCAAGCGCTTGACAAGTGCAGTGATGACACAGGTTTTCCCGTTCCCCGGAGGGCCATGGAAGATGATGCCGGTCTTGTGCACAAAGTTGAAACTCTCGTACACATCTGCCTGTGCCCAAAACTTCTCGATTCGTTCGGTGACTTCCTCGATAGGTAGTCCCGGCAAATCAAACACGTCATCTGAATTCTGCTTCACAGGCTCTAGGATGATCTCCCCATTGCTATTCGTGCTTGTCCTGTACACAGCCGGGGGCAGCGTGGGGTAAGTGCTGGTGACCATCTTGTACCATGTGTCGTAGACCTTCGTCCAGCAGGCGGTGTCTAGCGTTTTCACAGGTTCCCCTTTCAAACGTGGTGTAGGCGCAGGTTTGTCACCTTTTCCCGAAGCATACTCTATCATACGCCCTCCGGCGAGTTTGTCTCCATCGTGCCTTCCGCAAGCCAGTACTTATAGCAAGGGCTGATGCGGTTCCAGCGATTCATCAGATATAGAGCATCGGAGTCATTCATCCCTACGCCCGGTGTATAGAGTGCGCTCGCTTCTCCGTAATGCGTGTAGTTGAAGGCAAGGCACTCCACCACTCCGCCAACGACAAGCGTCTCTCGTACGTAGCCTTTATGCCTCATTGGTCACCTTCTTTGGCAGCATGATCTTGCCCCAAGGCTTTGTCTCTTCATTCCACTGTTGGTAAGGACGATCAGCACGTTTGCGCTTTGTCCACTCATCATGAGCCCTAGCATTTTTCATTTGATTAATCTTCTTTCCGCGTCCAGTCATTTTACCAACCTCCGTCTAGTTCAACCGCTGCAAGAGCTGTGAGAGTTACAAGCACAAGTATACCAAGGCCCACCAGCACTGTTGGGCGAGATTCGTAGTTGTACAAACCATACGCAATACCGCTGCCCAGCCCAACACCTAATGTATACAGCCAAAGTTTAGCAAGTTTTCTCTTCATTGTCCCTCCTCAGGGTGTACGTAGTCTCGGCACCTGTCACTGTATTTGCTTTGGCACCCCTCGCCCGTGCCTGCTCTGTGCCAGCAGGGGGAGGTGTCGGGTCGGTTTATGTCGGGCGCGTGTTCTACATGGGGATGTCCACAGTTGGCACAGGGCGGCTTCACTTGCTTATGTCCTCCTCAATCTTCTGCCACTCTCGTTCCCAGCGAGTCTGAGCGGTCTCGGGCTTGGCAAAGACACGTTTTATTCCCCAATACACCGCTAGACCGAGGATGAATGCTCCGGTTATAGCTAGACCGAAGAAGATGAACAGAAGGATAATCGTTTGTGGTTGTAAGTCGTTCATTGCTTCACCTTCGCTTTCTTTGGGACTCTTCGCAGTGTGACATTCTTGTGCTTAATTTCACAAAAAGATTTGATGGTCTTCCCTCTGCGGCCATCACGGTTTAGTTCTCCCTTGCAAGCAGGACATCGGTAGATCATAGAGACTCCACTTCTTCCTCCGAGAACAGAGGCTCGCAATCGTAGACGACAGTCTTTTTACAGACTTTGTCACGCGAGATGGTCAACTGGATGGGGAAAGCCTTGGCCGTGACTTCCAGACTCGGATAACCGCCTGTGTAACGTTTCGTGCAAGAGCCAAGGGCCTTCACAGCCGCTACGAACTTGTCACGGTCGTAGTAGTTGATGTAAAGATTCGGACTATTCTCTTTGTAGCCTCTAAGGATAGATGCACAATTCTCTATGTCGAATTCCGGCGCAGAGGCCAAGAAGTCTGCTAAGGTTTGCAGAAATGGTACTAGCTCTCGTGTTTTCATTTTTTCTCTCTCCTATGCTTTCTTGTTAACCAAGCGGATTTCCCGAGATACGAGATTCCGCAGTTTGAGTTTTTTGAATTCAGGGTAAAAAGAGGTACCGTCCAGACCTTCGGAAGTAATGCCTCGTACCTCCACCTGAACAACGCGCCAATTCCTGTGAGAATGTCGTTCTTTCTTGAAGAATGTGAGGGCCGCGCGTGCTTCTTTCCGAGTAGGGTAACTGTGAAATCCGGCTTCGTAGATAGATATATTTAATCCGTCTCCAACCGTATGTAGTTTGCCATCGTGACGGATGTTGTTGGGTCTAGCCTCCAGCCACACACCTAACGGGTAATGTGCATGTTGGAATGGAGAAAGGTTTCCTTCCAAGATTTTGTAGGCACGACGAGCCTTTGTCGTTGGCTGTTCATAGATAGTCACTGAATGTAAGCACATTACTTTTTCTCTCCTTTGATTTTCATTTTCTCAATCGCAAGCGTAGCTTGTCCTGCGGTTATGCCCAGTTGTTTTCCGCAGCTTGGACAGATTCCCTTAGCTGCTGTTTGGCCTAAGCATAAACAATAATGCACAGGCCGTTTCTTGCTGAGTCGTGCTAAGTACTTCTTCGCCCCATCCGAAGCTAAATTGTCATGACATGGAGCGTTGCGCTGAAGCAATTTGAGTCGGTCAGGTCTGCACCTTTGAAGCACGTTATCTGCTGTCTCTAGAGCTTCCTTAAGTGTACTGAATGTGCCTAAGGCACGCTCGGGGTCTACTGAGGTGATAGACAATTCATATTCTTCTAGCTGGTTCTGAGAGATGTGCAGGGCTTCGTGCCGGAATCTATAGTATTCCCCAGCATCTGCTAAGCCTTTCTCCTCGGGTATAGCTATGCTATAGCTGCCGTCTGCCTGTTCCATCCACTTGAGTTTGCTGTACTCTTTCACCTCCTGAGTAAACGGGTCCGCGAATAGATCAAGTGCTTCCACGTACGCTTTCACTTTAGATAGGTCAGTCAGGTCTTTGAAGTCAATACCGGGGTGAGCCTCTTCTAAAGCCTCGATCTTCTCGGCAGCCTTTATGACCGACTCTCCGTGCAGATCCATCTCGGGGTTGAGCCCGAGTAGTGATGGAAGGCAAGTAAGACTACACCGTTTGTGACTATCACAAAAATCAAGCACGATACAGTCCTGCTTGCTTGGGAAGAGTCTAGTTCCCCTGCCAATCATCTGACAGTAAAGAGTGCTGCTCTTTGTGGGTCTCGCCTGCACAATACAAGAGACGGTAGGGCTGTCCCAGCCTTCGCTCAATAGGGAACAGTTTGCCAAGACTTGAATCTTGCCCTCTTCAAACCAACGAAGTTTCTCTAGTTTTTGTGGGTCTTCTCCCCAAATTGGTTGCGCAAGAACCCCGTTGTGCATGAAAACTTCTGCCAAGTCTTTGGCATGTTGGATTGTGCATGTAAAGGCTGCTGTCTGTCGTCCTTCGGCATGTTCTTTCCAAGCCTTCACTACTAAAGCATTTCTGTCAGTCGTATTCACTGCATCAGATAGGGCATCTATTTGAAAATCCCCAGCTACAGTCTTCACTCCATCCAAAGACGTTCGAGTGCTAACCCTGAATCCCCTAAGAGGGACCAAATATCCATCCTTAATCGCCTTACGTAACGGGTAGGAATAGACAATTTTCTTGAACACAGACTTGAGGGAGATCAGGTCTTCATCATCCAGCAATGTGTTCTTTTGGTTTGCTTCTTTGGTCCTATTGCGCCTCCGGGGGGTGGCAGTCAAGCCGACCAGCAACTTCTTGCTATCATCCTTGAGCACGCCTGAGTCTTCCAGTACACGAAGAAAACTGTCGGAGATGCAATGGTGACTTTCATCGAGCACGATTACTGAGATGTGCTCCCAGAAGTCTTGCATACGTGTTGAGCCTGTACGCCCAATGGAGGCTACAGACGCCACGATCACATCACAGTCTAGGCTCGCTCGGCTCTCTGCCTTTTCTAATCCAATTTTTAAGCTTGGATTCCACGTTTGTATCTTGTCAATGGCTTGGGTCAGGAGTTGGTCCCTGTGCGCTACAAACAGCATCTTGCCATCAAGAAGGCCTTTGAGAGTGGTGGGCAGATTGGCCGCCAAACAAGTCTTCCCCGTGCCGGTACTCCATACAACGAGCTGCTGTCTTATGCCAGCTTTGTAGTTGTCTACAATCGCCGTTAAGGTCTCTTGCTGGTATGGACGCAATTGCACAGGGTTTCTCCTTTCATACAACTTGACGACTCCCCACGCCTAAAGGCGGGGGATTCGAGTTGCCTCACGGGCAACCTTCGGTGAAAGACTCACCGTTCTCAGACTACGCATAGCATTACCTCGCTTGCGTTAACGCCTGATGGCTCTGTCCGAGCCAAGTAGTTTGCTAAAATGTTTCGTGCTCCGTTTGTATCGGCGTTATCCTTATGACCACAGGAAAGACACTCAAACTCTGCTTGCGATTTCCTGTTATCACGATGGACAAAGCCACACTCGGCACATTTCTGACTGGTATACTGCGGCGGTTCTTCTGGTTTTATCCTGCCAGCATTTTCGGCTTTGTAGGACAACATTCTGAAGAACTCCGACCAACTGCAATCTAAAATCTGCTTTGCTAACCTGCCTCTGGACATGCCAGAAACATTAAGAGCCTCAACTACAATCGTTCCGTATTTCCGAACTAACTTCGTACTCTCCTCGTGCAGGAAGTTCATCCTGCGATTCGCAATCCGTGCATGGACTTTCTGAAGTAGGACAACCGCTTTACGACGGCGATTAGACTTCTTGTTGGCTCTACGTGCGACACGCCTTTGTGCTCGTCGCAGTTCGGCTTGAGCGTTCTGATAGAACCTCGGGTTGGAAATAAACTTGCCGTTCGACAGTGCTGCGAATTGGGTAATGCCTACATCCACGCCAATCTTCTTTGTAGACACTGGCAAAGGTACCGATAGGCTCTCAAACGCAAGAAAAGTTGAGACTGTTGAATCTATCTTTGCTTTTGAATCGTGGATAGCCCGCTTTAACTCCAGCCTTGATACGCCGAAAGAACCCTTGGAAGGCTTTGTCCAATCTCTTGACGACGTTCTGAAGCATATGGGCATGAGCGCTTTTGTACTCTGGGAACACCTGCTTGAGTTCTGTGAGTTGACGCATTTGCTCGAACTGTCCGATACGTTGATACTGTTTCTGTTCAAGCAGCATGTTGTACAAGCCCCGACATAAATCCAACTGCTGAAGGAGCATTTGCTTTTGCTTCTTGTTTGGTTCGAGTTTATATTTGTATGTTAGCATTGCTCCTCCTTTCTAAGCGGTTCGCCTATACCCCATGGCTGAAGCCAGGGGCTAGCGGCTCACAAAATCTGGTCTTCCCTGATATCGCAGGCGGCTAGCCATAGCAAGCGCTCAAGGTTTGCATCGTGATCTGCCAATTCTGCCGCGTCCCATGCGCCGTACTCTCGTAGTTCATCGCGCAATGTCTCGGGATTCACCTTGGAGAGTTGCTTGGCAATCTTCGGCAAACGTGAGAGTGCTAACACATCTTCAATGCATTGTCCGCTGTGCGAAGCACTCCGCGCCTGGTCCAGCGTCATTTGTAGTTCAATTCTGCCATTGCTAGATGACCAATACATATTTCCTCCGTTTACCGCTTGAACAGAATGATTGAGATCAGGATCAGGATTGCTCGGATTAGTTGCATATACCCTCCGTGCTACTCGCTGACTACCACATATCCAGCGCGATGCGCCTCATCACTGGTAGGTTCCCATGAACCTGTGATACCTGCCCAGCTAACA
>Ga0208034_1001195_pt1 | contig 16585 bp, 15 predicted proteins | sample June2015DPH_8_10_FD_184699 | JGI IMG/M metagenome (GOLD analysis project Ga0208034, IMG submission 184699) | Peatland microbial communities from SPRUCE experiment site at the Marcell Experimental Forest, Minnesota, USA - June2015DPH_8_100... | ecosystem: Environmental > Terrestrial > Soil >...
ACCAGGGCAGCGGCGCCTTCGTGCATTTCACCTCGACCTCCGGCCTGGTCGGCAATTTCGGCCAGGCCAACTACGCGGCCGCCAAGCTCGGCATCGTCGGCCTATCGAAGTCGATCGCGCTCGACATGGCGCGCTTCAACGTGCGCTCGAACTGCGTATCGCCCTTTGCCTGGAGCCGCCTTATTGGTACCATTCCGACCAATACTGAAGAGGAGAAGGCGCGGGTCGCGCTCATCCAGGCTATGGGCCCGGAGAAAATCGCGCCGCTCAGCGTGTTTCTGCTCAGCGACCAAGCAAAAGATGTGACCGGACAGATCTTCGCCGTGCGCATGAACGAAATCTTCTTGATGAGCCAGTCGCGCCCGATCCGTTCGGTGCATCGCTCCGAGGGCTGGACCTGCCGCTCGATCGCCGAGCACGGCATGCCGGCGCTCAAAGCATCGTTCTATCCGCTGGATCGGTCGGCGGATGTTTTTTGCTGGGACGCGATTTGAGGCCGGAGCGCCGGCAAGAGGACGAAGGACATGGCATTCGGAGTTCTCGCCTACGGCGCTTATATCCCACGGCTTCGACTTTCGCGGCGTTCCATCGCCGAGGCCAATGCCTGGCTCAATCCGGCGCTGAAGGCGCAGGGCAAGGGTGAGCGGGCGATCTGCAATTGGGACGAAGACGCCGTTACCATGGCGGCCGAAGCCGCGCGTGATGCGCTCATCGGCCGCGACCGTGCTTCGATCGGCGCGCTGCGCTTTGCTTCCACGACTTTTCCGTTTCTCGACCGGCTCAACGCAGGGCTCGTCGTCAAAGCGTTGCGCCTCTCCGACGAGATCGCGGCGGTCGATGTCGCCGCCACGCAGCGCGCCGGCACCTCCGCGCTAGCGGACGCGCTATCCAGGAGCGGTGAGACGCTCGTTGTCGCGGCGGAAAAGCGGCCGGCAAAAGCGGCAAGCCCGATCGAAATGTCGACAGGGGATGGCGCGGCCGCGCTCCTCGTCGGCGAGGGCGAGCCCGTGGCGCGGCTTCTGGCGAGCGCGACCAGCGCCGCCGATTTCGTCGACCACTATCGCACGATCGAATCCGAATACGACTACCAATGGGAAGAGCGCTGGATCCGCGACGCCGGCTATCTGCCGATCGTGCCGCCGGCGATCGCACGCTGCCTCGAGGCGGCGAAGATGACGCCCGCCGACGTCACCTCATTTTGCATGCCGGCCGTTTTGGCACGGCTTGCAAACACGATCGCCAAGGCTGCGCGGATTCCCGACGCCGCGGTGCGGGACAATCTACACGCCAGCTGCGGCGAGACCGGCGCCGCGCATCCGCTCCTGATGCTGGTCGCGGCGCTCGAAGACGCCAAGCCAGGCGATCGCATTCTGGTTGTCGGCTTCGGCCAAGGCGCCGACGCGCTGTTGTTTGAAGTATTGCCGGCGATCAGTCGGCAGCCGGCGCGGCTCGGAGTGAAGGGTCACCTGGCCCGGCGGCGCCCGGAGGAGAATTATTCGAAGTTTCTCGCCTTCAACGATATGGTTGAGATCGAGCGCGGCATGCGCGCGGAGGCCGACAAGCTCACGCCGCTGTCGGCGCTCTGGCGCAATGCCGATACGGTCACGAGCTTCATGGGCGGCAAATGCGCCAAATGCGGCACTTTGCAATTTCCGAAGAGCCGCATCTGCGTCAATCCCAATTGCAACGGCATCGACACGCAGGAGCCGGAACCTTTCGCCGACAAGATCGGGCGCATCAACTCCTATACCGCCGACCGCCTGACCTATTCGCCCGATCCCCCCGCCTGCTATGGCATGATACAGTTCGAGGACGGCGGCCGCTGGATGATGGATTTCACTGATATCGACGAAGCGGACCTGAGCGTCGGGCGTGCAATGAAAATGATGTTCCGCATCAAGGATATCGACACGCAACGCGGCTTCAGACGTTACTTCTGGAAGGCGGCGCCGGCCGCTGGCGGGAGAGACTGACATGGCAAACGGCATTCGCGACAAGGTCGCCATTCTGGGAATGGGCTGCTCGAAATTCGGCGAGCGTTGGGACATGAACGCCGAGGACTTGATGGTCGAAGCCTATGTCGAGGCTTTGGCCGATGCCGGCATCGAGACGAAGCAGATCGACGCCGCTTGGCTGGCCACGGCGCTCGAAGAGCAGCATGTCGGCAAATCCGCCATCCCGCTCGCTGTGGCGCTGCGCCTGCCCTACATCCCGGTGACTCGGGTCGAGAACTATTGCGCGTCGGGCACTGAAGCGTTTCGCGGCGCCGTCTACGCCGTCGCTTCCGGCGCCGCCGACATCGCGCTCGCCCTCGGCGTCGAGAAACTGAAAGATACGGGCTACGGCGGCCTGCCGCAGCGCGGCCGCGGCACGCTCAACAATATGACGTGGCCGAACGCCTCGGCACCCGGCAGTTTCGCCCAACTCGCCGCCGCTTATCGCGTCAAACATAACAGTGCGCCGGCGGACCTGAAGCGGGCGATGGGACATATCTCGGTGAAGAGTCACGACAACGGGGCGAAGAACCCCAAAGCGCATCTGCGCAACCGCATCACCCTCGATACGGTGCTCAATGCGCCGATGGTGGCCGAGCCGCTGGGACTTTACGATTGTTGCGGCGTCAGCGACGGCTCCGCTTGCGCCATCGTGACCACGCCCGACATCGCCAAGGGCTTGGCCAAGCGCGACGTGATCACCGTTAAGGCTCTGCAGCTTGCGGTGTCGAACGGCACCGAAGCGCAGCACAATTCCTGGGACGGCAGTTATTTCGCCACCACGCGCATCGCCTCCAAGCGCGCTTATCAGGAAGCCGGCATCGAAAAGCCTCGGGAAACGCTCAACCTTATCGAAGTCCACGATTGTTTTTCGGTGACCGAACTCGTCACCATGGAGGATTTGCACATCTCCGAGGAGGGCTCGGCGATAAATGACGTGCTTGACGGCTTCTACGATGCCGACGGGCCCCTCCCCTGCCAGATCGACGGCGGCCTCAAATGCTTCGGCCATCCGATCGGGGCTTCCGGTCTACGCATGATCTATGAGCTTTATCTGCAGATGCAGGGCCGCGCCGGCGAGCGTCAGCGCAAGGAGCCTCCGACGATCGGGCTCACGCACAATCTCGGCGGCTTTCCGCATCAGAACGTTTGCTCGATCTCCATCGTCGGTCGCTACGAGGCGTGATCGGGCTCGACTGCGGCGGGTTTGGCGCGACAGTTGACGGCTTACTTTGAGCGCGGGGCCCGGCGTCAGATACGGCGGCCAGCACCCTCCCAAAAAGGATCGCGCAGGCGGCGTTTGAAGATTTTTCCGGAATCTTCGCGTGGCAGGCCGCTGCGGATTTCGATGCGGCTCGGCACTTTGTAGCTTGCGAGGTGCTTTGCCAGTTCGTGACGCAACACGGCCGGTTCCAGCACCGCGCCGGGGACAGGCTCGACGACTGCCATTAATGCCTCGCCGAACTCCGCGTGGGGCACACCGAATACCGCGCAGTCATGAACGCCGGGAAGCGCATGTAATACCGCTTCGATTTCCGCGGGATAAATGTTGACGCCGCCCGAGATCACCATGTCGCGCTTGCGGTCGCAGAGAAAGAGATATCCGTCCTTATCGACATAGCCGACATCGCCGCAGGTAATAAGCCCGTCGCGGGCGACCTCGGCGCGCTGCTGCGGTAAATTGTGATAAGTGAAATCCGGATAGCCGTCGATCCGCGCAAAAATTTCGCCGATCTCGCCGGGCGGAAGGGCATTTCCCGCCTCATCGAGGATGCGCATGTCCGTGCCCGGCGTGGCTCTGCCGACGGTTCCGGGTTTGCACAACGCGTCTTCGCTCGATGCAAGCGTCACCGGTCCGGACTCGGTACCGCCGTAGAACTCCCATATGACGGGTCCCCACCATTCGATCATCGCTCTCTTTACGTCCACAGGACAGGGAGCGGCAGCATGGATCACGAAGCGCAGCGACGAGACGTCGTAGCGGCGGCGCACCGCTTGCGGCAGCTTGAGAAGCCGGACGAACATGGTTGGAACCATAAAGATCGTATCGATCCGCTCCCGCTCGATGAGACGCAGCAGATCTTCGGCGTCGAAGCGCAACATCAGCACCAAAACCTCGCCGAGGCGCCCCGCCCGGATGCCGAAGGAATTCGGCGCCGAGTGGTAGAGCGGGCCCGGCAACAAGGCTCGCACCCCCGGCTTTATGCCGTACACGAGAGAGCGGAGGATTTCGGTCTTCGCCTGTTCGTCCGCCGTCGGCGCCTGGCGGCGCACACCCTTGGGGCGGCCCGTGGTGCCCGAGGTGTAAATCATGCTTTGCGGCTGCGGCAGTGGCGGCCCCGCATAAGGTTGCTGGGCCGCCGTCCACGACTCGAATGCAATGGCTCCGGCCGGCAGGGCGAGAAGCGCTGGATCAATTCCGTAAGCGGCCACGATTTCCGGCGGCGTTTCGGCGCAGACGACGGGAATGCGTGACGCCGCAGCAATGCCGTGCAGCGTCAACAGGTCGGCGTGGCCGATCAGCACCTTGGCGCCGCTGTCGCCGAAGATGTAGGCGATTTCCTCCGCCGCAAAGTGCCAGTTGATCGGCACCGCGTAGGCGCCAAGCATCATTGCGCCGTAACTTGCCGTGAGGAACGCGATATCGTTGCGCATCAAAATCGCAACGCAATCGCCTTGACGAACATCGATGGCAGCGAGACCGCCGGCAATGCGGCGCGACTGCTCTTCGACCTCGTGTTTGGGAACGGACCGCGAGCCGCAAACAATACCGGTGGAAGGCATGGGCGATTGCTCCTTCCTGCACGGGCGCGCGTCGGCCGGTTTTTCTTCTGTCAATACGATCCCTGCGCTCGACAGCTTGCCAATTTCGCACATTGAAATGATACTTCGCAAGTTAGACCCATTGAGCAGAGAACGGTGCAGGCGCGCCGAGAAGAACGACCTGGATGACCGAGGCAACATCGTCCGTCGTCGTTGGCCGCGAGGACTAGCTGGCGATCTTCACGCTGAACGAACCGAAATCGATGAACGCGCTTTAATGCCACCTGCGATTCGAAAATGAGGGGCGCGTGTTTTTCCGCGTACTTGCTGCGCCCAGCGAGCGGATGAGCCGCTGCTGCGGAAGAACGTAGTGGGGTTGCTTCGCTGCCGGCAACTTGAAAATGCGATGCGTGCACACTTCCTTTTGCGGTGATGTTGCGATCCCGTTGCGATACAATGCCGCCGACTGGTGACGTGGCACATAATCTCTTGATCCTACGACCGAAAGGTATCGAATGGCCGGGGATGTACTAGCCCTTGAATGTTATGAAGGAGGAGCGGGAAAACGCGTCCGGATGTATTCCTTGGCGCTTTCAGGCGAAAGCCGGACGGTCCCCGGCCCGCTCCGCACGAAAAAATCTCCTTCCGGGCTTGCTTCCATTCCCCTCCATTTGAGGAATACCGGCTCTGGGCTGCGCTGGCAGGTGACGACGCAGACCGACTTGCCGTCAACCGGTCTGTATCTTCGGATCGATGCAGGTGCCCGCGCGATCGCTAAGCCCGTTGCGGACCACTTGCGCGAGATGAAGCATGAACTTGTCGTCATTTTCGAGCTGATCGTGTTCGATGCCGACCACCGAGCCATCATCGGCCACGCCAATCAGGAGGTCGCCGCCCTCGGTATTGAGAAATGCGGCGATGGTCTTTAGCACCGCGTGGGTCACCCCCTTATTGTCCTGGCGATTTTCCTTGAGGCTCCACCGCAGCGTTGATTTAAATTCGAGCTTTTTCGACTCGCCGCGCTTAATAAGCTCCGCAGCATTGCGGTGTCCTCGCAGGTATTGATCGAACAAAAAATTCTTGAGCGCGTTGCCGAACCCTCGATCGTCGGTTATGCGTTTATAGAGTTCGAAATTCGTATCGGGGGATCGCCCCGGTCTTTGTTGAACATTGTGAAGCGGTCGTTGCCGTGAATGACGTTAAGCGGCTTTCGCGTTTTGGACAAGAGCGCGGTTGTTTGTTTCCTTTTCGTAGTGAGCGGCAAGCGCGGCCCGCAAGGAAGGAAGTTGCTTGTAGGCTTTCAGCCTGCGAAAGCCCTTCTTGGCTTCGTTCATGGCCGCAGCAGTCCAGCGCAATGCCATCGAGGGCGAACTCCAGCGCTTCACATTGCGGGTGACACGACGCACGGTGCCCATCATATTTTCGATGATGTTGGTGCAGGCCAGCGAGCGCCGCAACTCTGCCGGCAGACCGAGCCTGCTCACCGTGAGGATCTCATCCAATCCCTCGAGGATGCTCTTTGAGACGCCGGGGGCGTCGCGCTCGAGGCGCTGGGCGAGGTTGCGGATCAGCTTCTCCGCCTTCTCGGCGTCGTCGAGTTCCCAGGCTTGGCGCAACGCACGCCGAACCGAGGCATGCAGAGCTGGCGATAGACGCTCCATGATGTTCCGGGCTTTGTGGATCTGGCAGCGCTGGATCGGCGTGTGGCGTCCGAAGCTGCGCCGGATCGCCTTGGCGAGCGCTTTCGAGCCGTCGATGATGAACAAACGCGGCACCGCTGGATCGAGGCCGCGCTCGATCAGGTCGTCGATCAACGCCTGCACCACAGCGCTGTGCTCGGTTGCACCCTCGATCAGACCGAGCGGGTGCTTGATGCCCTCACTATCGATCCCGAGCGCTGCCACCAGCACGAGATGCTCACTGATGTGGATGCCGTCGATCTGCACCACCATGATGTCGAGCCCGGACAGATCCGCACCCATCCATGCCTTCATGCGCGCCGCCGACAACGCCACGAAGTGCCGCGAAGCCGCCGACTTCGACACGCCAGCCCCCGCTGGTGCCGGAACATCGCCCTCGGGAAGCCGCACCGCTCGGCGGAATTTCCGCGTCGAGACGTTGATCAGCATCAGGTTCATCGCCCACTTGCCGAGCCAGTCCTCCGCGACCGCGTGTTCCCAGCTCGGCAGCGCCAGTTCCTGGCCCGCCAGGTTGCGCACCCGCGGCCGTTCAACCGATACCTTGCCGGCATGAAAGCCAATCTTGCCTTGGGTTCGGCCCCAGCGGTGTCCGCGCCGTCCCGCGCTGCGGGTGTGGCGTGCCCCACAAGCCTCCTGCGCGTCCTTCTCCAGCATCGCCCCAAGCGCCTCCACGCCGGCGGCCAAGCAGAACCGATCGAAGCTCGCGGACATCTCGTCCCAAGCCTTGCCCACAGCCCCCATATTCGTCGCAGGCAATACAGTCGATGTTGTGCTAACTCTCTTCATGGCGTTGCTTTCCTTTCGTGGAATCAGCACCCCAAGCCTAACGGCTCAAGGCGAGCAACGCCGCTCCTCCTATTTCAACATTCGCCGGGGCGATCCCGGTTGCGCCTTCATTAAACGTTAAGGTAACTTATTCAATTTAATTTTTAAGCTTGTTGGTTTAGGGCTTTCGCTCTGGATGAGGAATTTGGCTGACGTATGAAGTACATCCATTCCGACTCAGATCGACGTGCCAAGGTTTTCGCGTGTACGTTTGTCGCGGCGGGTATTAACTTCGCGATCATCGTCGCTGTTAATGGCCTCGGCACGATACTCAACAACGCATTTTCATCCGCGAGCGCATTATTGGTATCGGCCTGCACCCGGTTCTGTTGACCCCAGCACCCGCTAAGGACTTGTCCCGTTGTTTTTGGGCCTAGTTACGGTTGTGCTGCCGGTCTAGGATTGACCTGTCGTAGCAGCTGTTGCGAACGCAAATAAATAAGCTTTAGACGCGGCGCTAGCTACAGCCTGACCCATTGCGACGCCGAAGCCGTGCCTGTGAATATTACTCCGAAAGTTGAGTTGTGGCGGCGCCTCCATGCGAATCGGGAGTGGCAGCCATTGCACTATTCGACACGATTTGCATTGGATCGCTTTGGTGCAGAAATAGTGCGCCGAGGATCGTGCCGGCGACAAATGCTGCGACTATCGCCAGAATCATTACGCCGTCGTTTCGTGGGGTAGGACTAAGCCACCGAAGTTGCTTGTCCAAAAGGTCCTGTTCGCGTTGGTTCATTGAAACGCCCATTACGAAGCGCGCAACCGGCGGCCAGCGGTGTTCCGCTTACCTTCTATCCACAATGCGTTGAAACTTAATAAAACGCGGATCAAAGCAGCCAGAGCATAACTGGGCAAGGCGACAAAGGGCTAACCTCTTGAGATTGCGAGAGGTTGCCGATGAGCAAGCGCCGGCGAATAGGCACGACAGCCTGACGTAATGTCCGCGTGCTTAACACTTCCCTGCGATCCCGGTCCGGCAACGGCATGTTCAATCGTCTAAAACTTTCAATTCCAAACAGAAACAAACCCTCGCGGCCCGTTAAGGTGGATGGTTGTGTGCCCCATTGGTTCGTCTGCTCGTCGTCGTCTTCGCCCGCCGATTTGCCGTCCAGCAACTTCACGGTTCGATATGCGTTCACGAGACCGGCACCAAAGTCCGAACTCGGACCGGTCAACCCAAGCGGCTGGGCCGCGGTCATGATAACTGCGCGAATATCCCCGGGCCCAGGGTGTTGCCGACGCGCAGCTCGCCTTTGGTCAAGGACGCATTTTTTGGCTTCGTTCAAGCACACGTTTTGCGAGCAAAATAGTTTGATGCGTCCTGATGGAGAGCTAATTCCACTCTTCGTTAGGAGCTGCTTCCGGGCGACAGACCCCCTAACGCGTAGCGGCGATTCAGCCACTTGGCGACCGCCTCCGTAGTTCTCCAACCGGCCCCGAGGCCATTTCCGCCTGCCCCGGGTTCAATAGTCGTCCACACCTCACGTCTGTCTTGCAAGAGACCGGGAAACCCAAAACATTCACGCTAGTTTGGGAGCAACCTTGGGAAGATCGGTTATCAGTATTCACGACCGCAAATATTACCGGCGCTGTTAGCCATTAGAAACCCAGTGGACAGGCGCTACGAAACGGGGAGAATGGCGGATGTTCGAGACGTTGTTTGGCGCGGAAATGCCGCTCGCCATACGCTTCTTGTTAGCATTCCTCATCTCGCTCGGGCTGATCGGTGCGATTATCGGGGCGGCTACATGGGCGGCGCGCCGATTCGGCGCCGGGCGGTTGGGAGAAACGAGCACGCGTGCGCTCGAGCCGCGGCTAGCGGTTGTCGCTTATGCCAACGTCGATGAAAGGCGGCAGCTTATCCTCGTTCGGCGCGACAATGTCGAGCACTTACTGATGATTGGGTGGTGGGCCGATGTGATCGTTGAGCCCAATATCGCGCGCGCCGTTTCAGAGCCGCACGAAGCGGTGGTGGCTCGTTCGCCCGTCGCAGCGGAGCCGCTGCCGCGTGGCATCCCGTTGCCGGACAAAGGATCATGGCCGCCGCTGCTGGAGCCGACTGACGCCGAGCGTCCGGCGCCGCGGACTGAATCGTCACCGGAGGAGCCGCCGGCCTCGCCGCTCCAGCCGCAGGGCGAAACGACACCGCGCTCGCAACGTTACGCGCCGGCCCCGCTTGCCGACGAACTTTCGACCCTCCCGCCCGCGCCGCACAAAAGCCCAACCGCCGTCACACGGCCGCATCTGACTGAGTCGCGCCCCGAATCGCGCTTCGAACACCGAGGCAAACCACGCTTGGAGCCGCGGATCACGACGCTGCAGCCGGCCGCGGCCCAGCCCACCGCTACGGAGGCTACATCCACGGCAGATGAAACCCTGGCGGCGCTGCTGCATCGCCTTGCAACAGCGTTGCGCAAGTCGAATGAAGCGACCGCTGCGCGCCGACCCGCAGCACCGGCGCGCCCAGCTCCATCGCTGGAGTGGGTTCCGGCGGCAGAGACGGCGCCCACGCCCTCGTCGGCAGCGCTTGTTCCGCGCCCCAGCGAGCCGAAGCCGGCGCCGGCCGATGCCAAGCTAATCGCGAGCAAAACGCTCTTCGACAGCCTCGCGAAGATGGCGAGTTTGTTGGGCCGTCCGACCACGCACTGATGCTCGCACTATTGGCTGCTGTAAGCGCATCAAAGTAGTAACGGAAACAGCACGCGACGCCCCGCATGCCACAATAAATGACCACTCCCTGAACTCCGTAGCTCATCCGCATCGCCCGGACCCTACGATTGTGGAAGTAATGTTATTTTTTGTCGACGCGCTGGCGAAGCTCTGCGTGCCATCTTGACGGTTAAATTCATAAAACATTTCATCGCGATTTGCGCTGATCCAGTTGCGATCGAAGCGAGTACTAGGAACGCAAAGGCTGATCCTGGACATCTCACATGCTCCGATGTTGCCGTGATACTCGGCAGGGGACGCTACCCTAGCGCGCCGGATCAACAACGTGAGCCCGCTGCCAATTGGTAGCGAGCTCCTAATTCGGAAAGATCATCCTCAAGTAAAAGCTTTTCCCGCTCAGCGACGCCCGATCTTTCCGAAGCGATGCACCATCACGCGCAGTCGTATCCTTGCCCATGTCGACAATGATTGAGAACGAGCACCTTATCCGCGGCGTGACGAGTAACGGGGTGAAGTAAGCCACGATGGCAACGCTCGCGCGCTTCCTCGAGGTTTGGTTCGCCCGCAACACCGCTTGCGAGATATCGGCCGAAGCCGCCGGAGGTACCAGCAATTTGTCAGTTTCGGACGTGCGGTAATCCTCCGTTCATTTTCCTCCGCGATTATTGTTCGAAATGGGTGATTCGCTTATGGATAGGCAAGTACATCTGTTCGGCGTCGGGGACATTTCACTAGATACGAGTTTGCTACGCACAAAGGTGGCGCGAGTGCTTGCCGGCTTGGGTGTTGGCAGCTATCGGCTCAGCTTAGTTCTTGCTGCACTTGTGTTGGTAGTGGATGGCGCTTTCGTTGCACTTCTAACTGAGCCTCTGGCGTACCGCTTGATGACCCTGGTATTTCTCGGAATTATCCCAGCCATTGCGCTCTACGTGACTGGGTGGATGCTGTCTTGGATTATGAGAATTATTTATGCTGTCTGTGACTTCAGCATCATGCTGTTATATCCCAAATACCGAATCTTGGCCGACACCCTGGCCAGCGCCTGGCATTTAGTGGTCTACTTTACAAAGTATGTTGTGCGACGGTGTGTCACGACACTCAAGGCCTTTCTGCGCGCCTGCCATTGTTGTCTTCGACGGATGGCCGCTGCAACAGCAGTGTTCTCTGCGATCACTGTGCGCGGGTCCATTGACGCCTAAAGATATTTTTCATGGTCGCTACGTTTGCCATTCGTCTCGCAGCGCGACTCCTCATTGCTGTTCTTCCGCAGGAATTTAGTGCGACGTAGCAATCTATCGCTGCCTGCGACGTGAATTGGGTGCAATCACTCGTACGATTTGCAAATGAGTTTCGTATCGGATAGGACTGGCACCACGATTTCCGTGCCTCTCGGCGATACGATCGAACGCTAAGCGAAACCGCGGGCCGGTTTAACCCTAACGGTCCCTGTCTGATTTGCGGACGCCGGCCGGCAGATGCCCATCATCTTCGGTTCGCGCAGCATCGTGCGCTCGGGCGCAAGGTGAGCGACGAGTTCACCGTCCCGCTGTGCCGCGGCCATCACGGCGAGCTCCATCGCTGTGGCGAGGCAGCCGCCAAGATACTCGTCTGGTTTCCAGCCATCCGGAACTCTGCTCGATCGACCTCGCGGAGCAGCGGCGCGCTGTCGCCACGCACCAGGCGCCCTGGGCGACCATCATCAGCTGTGCCGACAGCCGTGTGCCCCCAGAGCTGATCTTTGGCGGCCACGGCGTCGGCGAACTGTCCGTTGCTAGACACTGCGACCCTCGGCACCGTCGAATACGGCGCCGCCGTTCTCGGTTCGCCGCTCATCGTGGTTCTGGCCCATACCAGCTGCGGCGCAGTGAAGGCGGCCTGCGACGTCGTAACTAAGAACGCGACCTATCCCGGCGCGATCGGCCGGATGATCGAACCGATTTTGCCGGCGGCGCTTGCGGTGAGGAACGACCCTGGCGATTTCGTCAACAACGCCGCCAAGGAAAGCGCAAAGCGGACCGCGGGGCGGCTGACCGCGACGAGCACGCTCATCGCGGATCTCGCCAGCGAGGAAAAGTTGAGAAGATCGTCGCAGCGATCTACGACCTGAAAACAGGCGTCGTCAGCTATCTCGATTGAGGAACTTGCGCGGGACGCCCCAGTCACGAAATGCTGCTGCTGCAGCTTGCAGCGCCGGCCGTGGCAGCTAACCGTCATTCGACGCGCGCTTCGGCCATGAAGATCCGCGCACTAAACGGCTACCTTAAGCTTGAGCCCGAGCGCACGTATCACTTTAAGCACAGTGGCGAACTCCGGATTACCCTCGGTCGAAAGCGCCTTGTAGAGGCTCTCACGACCAAGGCCCGCAGCTTGCGCGATTTTTGACATGCCCTTGGCACGGGCAACATCGCCTAAAGCCGCAGCCACCAAGTTTGGGTCGCCGTCTTCGAACACGGCTTCCAAATATTGAGCGATATCCTCATCGCTCTTTAAATAGGCTACAGGGTTCCAGGGTAGAGTTTTGATTTTGGGTTTTGGTTTAGTTCGGCTCATACTTTTATCTCCTAAAGGTCGCGCGCAAGTTTGATCGCCGTCGTGATATCATGGTCTTGCGTTCGCTTGTCCCCACCGGCGACTAAGATGACAAGGGCTTCGCCTCGACGGACGAAATAAACGCGGTAGCCGGGACCGTAGTCGATGCGCATCTCCGACACGCCACCTCCGACCAGCTTCGCGTCGCCGGGATTGCCGACTGAAAGTCGACGAATTCGAGCATTGATGCGGGCACGCGCGCGACCATCGCGCAGATTTGCCAGCCAGCGGGCGAAGATCTCAGTTTGACGAACTTCGATCACGGCGGTGAGTATCCGATAGGATACTAAGAGTCAACTGCAGTGGAATCGAGGTTACTAGGCTTCGCTTCGTAATTCTGGCCTCGTCTGGAGCTTCAATTCGACGACATCGAATTGACCGGGTTTTCGCTCGGCGAGATTGAACACGAGGCGGTGCGACCCCAGGACCTACAGATCGCCGACGGCGGCTCGGACACCAGTTTGATGCTGGCATAGGCATCGCGTAGGATTGCGTCCGGTCGCGTCACGGGGGTCCAGCATGGAGCCAGCACTGCCCGAGCCGCCAAGGGGGCCTGGGCGGCTTATCAAACAGGCGACCTCGCCGCTTCCGCCGGTCTTTGCCTAGACATTCTGGCGAAGCACGATCGAAACGACGCACTTTATTGCGACGCGATGCATCTCCTGGCTGCTGTGCAGTTTCGCTCCGGTCGCCTCGCCGAGGCGCTTGCCAGCTATGACGAGGTGCTCGCCATCAAGCCGCAGTTCGCGGATGCGCTTAACAACCGGGCTAATACGCTCAAGGCGCTTAGGCGCCTCGAGGAAGCGCTTGCCGACTACGACAACGCGCTCAAAGTCCGGCCGGATTTCGTCGAAGCGTTCAACAACCGCGGCAATGCGCTCGCGGAGATCGAGCGCTACGACGAAGCGCTCGCGAGCTATGACAGGGCATTGGCCATCCGACCAGATTATGCGATGGCCCTCAACAACCGTGGCAGTGCTCTCAAGGCGCTGAAGCGCTTTGATGAAGCAGTTATCAGCTACGACAAGGCCCTGGCGATCAAGCCTGATTTCGTCGAAGCGCTCAAGAATCGCGGCAATGTGCTTCGCGAACTCACGCGGTTCGAGGAAGCACTTGCGGCCTACGACCGCGTCCTTGCGCTCAGGCCCGGCGATGCCGAGACGCTGTTGAACCGCGGCATCGCTCTGATGGCGCTGCAGCGCTTCGAGGAAGCGCTCGCGAGCTGCAAACAATCGCTGGCGCTGCGGCCCGGGCATGCCGCGGCACTCACCATCCAAGGCGTCATTCTCCACGAGCTCGGGCTTTTTGAGGAAGCAGTGGCAAACTACGACGAAGCCCTCGCCTTGCGACTTAACGACGCCGAATTGCTCTACCACCGCGCCCGCGCGTTCACCGAACTCCGCCGCTTCGAGGACGCGCTCGCAAGTTGCGAGACGGCGTTGACGGGCCGACCGGGTTTTGCCGAAGCGTTCAACCAGCGCGGCGTCGTTCTGAGGGAGCTGAGGCGCTTTCCGGAGGCGCTGGCGAGCTTCCGCAAGGCGCAGAAACTACGGCCCGACTTCGTCGACGCCCATCGCAACGAGGCGCAGCTCTATCTGCTTGCTGGCGATTACCGCAGCGCCTGGTGGAAGTACGACCAGCAATCGAAGCCGGGTGCAGTCGCGCTCCTGGTGAGCAAATTCCCGAACCCACCGTGGGACGGCCTGGAGATGCTATGTGACAAGACGATCTTGCTTCACGGCGATCAAGCTTATGGCGATACGATCCAATTCAGCCGCTACATTCCGCGTCTTGCGGCGCACAGCGCGCGCGTGATCATCGACGTCGAAAGGCCGCTGCGCAAACTCGTCGCCGGAATTACCGGCGTGGCGCAGGTCGCGGCCGCCGACGACGCTCCGGCCGTGTTCGACTTTCATTGCCCATTCGCTGGCTTGCCGCGAGCATTCGCAACCACGCTCAACAACATCCCAGCCAAGGTCCCGTATTTGCGGCCACCGAATCTGGCCGTGGGGGAATGGGACGTGCGGTTGGGCAAAAAAGTACGCCCGCGCATCGGCATCGTCTGGTCAAGCGATCCGCCGCGCGAGAATAATCTTAATCGCTCGATCGGGCTTGCCGCTTTTCTGCCGCTCCTCGGTATCGATGCCACGTTCGTGTGCGCGCAGCGTGATATTTCCGATGCCGACCAGGCCGCGTTGCAGCAGCAGCCGGAAATTCTGACTTTCGGCGATGCGCTGAGCGATTTCTCGGAAGCCGCGGCGCTTCTCACCTGCCTCGACCTGCTGATTTCGGTCGATTCCTGCATGGCCCACCTCGCCGGCGCCCTCGGTATCCCGGTCTGGGTGCTGTTGCAGCATACCCCCGACTGGCGCTGGCTCTTGGATCGCGCAGACAGTCCGTGGTATCCGACCGCGCGCCTGTTCAGGCAGCGCCGGGACGACGATTGGCCCAAGGTTGTGGCACGCGTCGCCATCGAATTGCAAGGATTCGTCGACCGCAGCAGTGCAACTGCGAGCCCGGCGCACGATCCCGCGTTCCAGCTGGGCGGAGCGTAACCTTAGACTAAGAGACATTCCGAACGATAATCGGGTCAAGCTGGCGATACGGGTTTCTTACCCGCGGATAGCCTGATCATTATCCTCAGGGAGATTGTACAGCAGAATTGGTTTGTTTCGTCAAACCGCGCATTCGTGAACCCTGTTCGGGCGCTAGATGCTTCCGGGAGTTCCTCTGCGGCGCGCTTAGTCCCTGATCTCTACTTCCTCGGGTCCAGCGCTGGTCCAGCGAAAAACGATCCGCCATTGGTCGTTGATGCAAATTGACTATCTGCCGGCAAGATTGCCTTTAAGAGCTTCGAAGCGATTGCCTGGTGGAACGGTAAGATCGCCGAGGTCCTTATTGGCGCCACATGGCTTCAAGATATGCAATGACGAAGCGCGGCATTCGCGCGTCCAGATCGGCACGCCCGCGCACGATGCGGATATCGGAGAATTCTGGCTGTGCCTCGCTGGCGAGATGGCGCATGATGCGGGAGCGAAGCTCTGCCGCGTTCTGGCATGCCGTCAGGCGCTTCATCAACGCGACAAAGCCGCTGTCGCGCACCAACGTCCAGCCCGGCTCGGCCGCAAGCGCGCCGATGTCGAGGCCGGTCTCCTCCAGAAGCTCGCGGCCGACGCTGCCGGCAAGATCGAGCGCACCCTCCGCGCCGACATCCTCGCGGTCCGGCGTGCCGCTGGGGAAATAGATCTGTCCCGCCGCCGCCGTAGACGGTGCCATCTCACCGACGAGGTAGGCGCCATCGGCCGCCCGCAGCGCCGCCGCAGCGAACACATTGAAGACGCCGGCGTCCGGGAAGCCCCAATCGTACCAAGCGAGGAAGCTGGCGTAATCCGTCTCGAAACTTGAGCCCTGCAGCACACCGGCACCGATCTCGTAGCGGTTGAGCAGGAACACGCGGCCGTTCCAGATGGTGGGCCGCTCGCGCTGCCGGCGGGCAAAGTGCTGGTCGATCTCCATGCGCTGCCTGATGGCAAATTCCCACTGCCACCGCTCGACCGTGATTTCCACACGATCGAGCTCGATGATTTGAATTGGCGCGGCAAACGACATTGAATGCTATTAACGAGCGGCTTCAGTGGGGTGGTAAACGGCCTCGAGGTCGGAGATATCGACCGGTATGTTACCGCCGCAGAATGTCTGCAGGGCGACGATTTTCTTGCGCCGCCGATTTGAGCGGAGCAGCGGGCGTAGCGCCACCTCGAGCAGTTCCAACATGGTGTGGCCTTGGCGTTCAGCCTCGCGCTTGAGCGGGGCCATGACACCGTCGTCTATGTGGAGGGTCATCTGCATATGGCAATCTTATCATCCGGACGGGAAATGACTAGCATTACAGTTGCATTTTCTTTTGACTTCTGAATCCATGGGCCACCATGATTCGGAGGATCGTGGATGGCGGGATCGGTCGAGACGACGCTTGAGCTTTGGGCATCGTCGTTACGGGATGTGAAGGCGCGGCTTCGCTCCTTGTTTCGCCAAGAGCGGGTC